>Ga0114959_10001505_pt1 | contig 20286 bp, 17 predicted proteins | sample C_130625_EF_Meta_FD_87317 | JGI IMG/M metagenome (GOLD analysis project Ga0114959, IMG submission 87317) | Freshwater microbial communities from Lake Croche, Canada to study carbon cycling - C_130625_EF_MetaG | ecosystem: Environmental > Aquatic > Freshwater > Lake | place: Lake Croche, Canada... | reverse complement strand
ATTTTTGCTTTCTTTTGGACATATGTTTTAGGATGGTTGTGTAATAAAGGTTACAAATCTATTTCTTGGTTTTTAGTATTGTTTCCATTTATTCTTATTTTATTAGCTATTTTACGAATTGCGAATAATTTAAAACGTCGAGAAGGATTTAAAGAAGGAGCAATAGGTGGTTCAAGTTGTAGTTGTGGAACAATGACTGATAACAAATGTACATGTAAAAAAGGTTGGATACTTAATTATTATAAAAATGGTTGTGAACCAGGTACAGAAGATGAATGTAAAAGAATCACACCTGGAATATGGGAAAATGGTAAATGCACTGGATGGGGAGGGTATGCTGAAGGTGATAGACGTGGTCTGCCTAAAACAGATCCATGTTCACCTGATCCTAATGTTCGTGGTCCTGGTCCTGGTTCTGGTCCTGGTCCTGGTTCTGATCCTGATTTTCCTCATCATTAATAATCATCCTGCTAAACCAAAATATGTTATATTAAAATATTGCATGACAATAATCCCTATTAAATTATCCAAAAATACCAAACAATATTTTTTTTAAAATTTTATATATATATATATATATATATATAAAATGGATAAGAATCTGTTTAAAAATCTATGCACGCCTGCCAAAATTTATTTTGCTATCGCGGTTATTTCTTCTATCATTGCATTAATTAATGGTGTTGGATTTGGTTCCGTTTTAATAAAATTAATTTTTGCTTTCTTTTGGACATATGTTTTAGGATGGTTGTGTAATAAAGGTTACAAATCTATTTCTTGGTTTTTAGTATTGTTTCCATTTATTCTTATTTTATTAGCTATTTTACTAATTGCGAATAATTTAAAACGTCGAGAAGGAATGTGTGATATGAGTAATTTAACAGAATGTACAACCAAAAAAGATTGTAAACCAAAAAATGGATATTGGGATGAAAATAGCAAAAAATGTCTTTCGGCAAGTGAATGTACAAAAAATAATTATGGATATGCAAATAATGGTATATGCGTTATAAGAGAAAAATTTAATACAATACAATAACAACAATGTGAACAGAATGGTAATATTTGGACAAATAACAAATGCGAATATAGATAATCAAGAAATAGCTAATTAATTTATACAAATTTTCTAAATAAAATCTTTAATTATATATATGGATAAGAGTTTATTTAAAAAGCTATGTACGCCTGCCAAAATTTATTTTGCTATCGCAGTGATTGCTTCTATCATTGCGTTAATAAATGGTGTTACGTTTGGGGCCATTTTAGTAAAATTGGTTTTCGCTTTCTTTTGGACCTATATTTTAGGATGGTTGTGTAATAAAGGTTTCAAATCCATTTCTTGGTTTTTAGTATTATTACCATATTTTGTTATTCTATTAGCTGCTCTAGGAATTGCTAATATTACTCAACACAAGAGCATTTTTAGAAGCCTTGGAATACAAGGAGCTTATGGTAGAGAGGCATTTAGAGAAGGAATGGAATGGTCAATGGATGGACAAGAGGTGCTAAAAGGTACACCAAATGCTTTTCAATTTAATGGAAAATATTATTGTAATTGTGGATACCCTAAAGTATCAGGAAAAAACGAATGTAAAAGAGATGGTAATATAGACACTATGGGTCAATATTGTATGCCTGAGGGAGGAGCTGGTGGTGATGGTCAATAAATATAATAGTTGGATTACCTTTTTGGATAGTAAAAAAATAAAATAATTAAACAATTTAATTATTTTATTCATTCATTGTAAAGTTCTAACTGGTTATATATTATTGGTTATATATATGAGATTAGAAATATTAGTGATAGGATTAACTGCTTTTTTTATTTATAATGCATATACAGATGGAAAATATACTAAAATGATATGGTCTTTTAAAAAGTATTATAAAATGATATTTTATGCTGCATTAGGAATCGGTATTTATATATTATTAAAACGTAATCCATCTCAAGGTCGCAATATGTTATTATACGCAAACAATATGGTAAAATTTATACCTATCGATAAATCTTCTATGGATATGTTAAGTCCGATAATTGATTACACAGATGAAAACGGCACAGGTTCCTTCATGGAATCTTTCAATGGAATTGACCCATCAATTATGGGGTCAGGTTTTTGCAGCGAACGCCGCATTTTGAGCTCTGGAAGAAATGGTACAAAACGCTCTGTAAGTGAAACTAAGAAAAAATATGTTGCTGCGAGTCAAGAGTGGAAATGTGGAGGATGTCAACAACAATTAGACCATACATTTGAGATAGATCACAAGGTGCGTTTAGAATATGGCGGCGGCAATGATGTCCAAAATTTGATTGCATTGTGTCGCAATTGTCATGGCAAAAAGACAGCAAGTGAGAATATGTAAAATATATTTATATATTATTGTATGTAATATGAACTTCGCATGTGTAAATTATTATATATTATTATATAATATTATAGTAATATATGAATAATAGTAATACAACAAATAACGAAAATGTTTTACCCAACATTAAAATGCCATCTGAATTCTATGTAGCTGTAGGGCTGATAGTAATTCTAATGATTGGTTTAATATTAACATATTTTAAAAAAAATTTCTTGCTTAAAAAAGGTAAAACAGACCAAGAAATAACGGCAAATGTATTTATTACATTTTTCTTCTGTTTAACTATTTTTTTACTATGTATTGGATTTTTACCAAGTATTAAAGATATTCGAAAACTATTTGAACAAATTAGTAGTGTAAGTTATGTTATAATATACACAATAGGATTAATTCTTTTTTTTGGATTTATGTCGTCGTCAACTTTTGTTGATAATTACGCATATGTCATTTTACCTATTTTACTAAGTTTAGGTGTATTTGTATTTTTTAAGTCTCTATCACAAAGTTATGTAGATAATTTTAATATTAATTATGAAAGAATAAAAATTATTTTAATATTCTTTTGTTTAATTGTCACATTTATTATTTTTTATAATGAAGACCCAGGAGGATACATTTCAAAATACTTTGGTTACTTATTTCTAATTAGTATTGTAATTTCAGTATTTGTCTTTTTATATTTAATTATTGTGTTAACTTTACCGGATAATTACGTAGAAAAAAGTGAAAAATCAGCAAAATTTATGTCTAATTTTTCATCAATTTCAGTATATGGAAGTATAGGACTTTTACTTTTTATAATTATGGTAATTGTAATGATTCTATCATATAATGATAACAAAAGTGGTTTTTTTGATAACAAAACTCAAGCTTCTGCATTTATTATATTAGCAATTATTATTTTCGTTTTATGGTCAACGCTAGTTGGTGTAAATACATTTCCTGAATTAGTAGATAATACTATAGCAAAAGATGGGTTAAGCTTATTTAAACGTTCATTATTAATTTTATTAGGAATAGTTATATCTGGACTAATTATTGGATGGATTTCTCTTACAATGCAAGATTTTTCTGGAAAAACTGGTTGGGCTAGCTTTTTTTTGAACGTTGCAATTGCTATTCTCATTCTTGGATTAATATACAAAACTATTAATGTTGAATTACCTGTGGCTAATAATAAAAAGAATGCAATTATACAATTAATATTAAGTATATTATTTTATATACCTTGTTATTTCAGTGGATTATTTGATGCATTCGGTAATGTCTTAACCGGTAATTATGGAGGAGAAGCTGGTTCACTATTAATGTTAATGGTTGCAATTGCATTAATTATTATATATTTCAATATGCCGTCTCTATTTAACATTATTAATATACAAGGTGGTCAGCAATTAGTAAATAAACCTGTTAACACAAGTAATTCATATGCATTAGGTACATATGCTGATTTAAATAAAAGTGATAAATTTGATTATCAATATGGTATCTCTTTTTGGGTTTTTATTCATGCCGCCGGAGCAAATATGAATGAAAATTATAACAAGTATACATCATTATTAAATTTTGGTAATAAACCTAATGTGCTTTATAACGCAAGTACAAATACATTAATAGTAACAATGGAAATAGCAGAAGACACACCAATAGACAAAAAAAATAATCCTAAAAAGCAACTTTATAAACTAACAGATCTAGATGATAATAATAACAGAATACTTTATAAAAATTCAAATTTCCTTCTGCAAAAATGGAATAATATTATTATTAATTATAATGGAGGAATATTAGATGTATTTTTAAATGGTGAACTAGTAAAATCAAATATAGGAATAGTTCCTTATTATAAGTTAGATAACTTAACTATTGGCGAAGATGGAGGAATTGAAGGTGGAATTTGTAATGTGGTTTATTTTAGAGAACCATTAACAACCAATAATATTTATTACTTGTATAATATGGTTAAAAATAAAACACCTCCACTACTTAACGAATCAAATAAAACTATTTTAGTTAAAAATATTAGCCAAACAAGTAATTCTTTAAATACAATAATAAATAAGTAAGTAAATTATCTAATCGAATAATTATCTAGTAAATTATTTTTGTTATTTTATTATTTTTATTTGTTATTTTTATTTGTTATTTTTGTTATTTTTATTTGTTATTTTTGTTATTTTTATTTGTTATTTTTGTTATTTTTGTTATTTTTGTTATTTTTATTATTTTTATTATTTTTATATTATTGTTATTTTTATTTTTATTTTGAATTATCTAGAAAATTTCTAAATCTATATTATACAATGAGTCCGCTAAGTATTTTAATTGTTATAGTTGTAGTCGTTCTAATATTTATGTTATTAAGATATATATTTGTTGACCCATATACACTTCAAGATATTAAAAGTGCTAAGGATGCATCAACAATTGCCGCGTCTTATTTAGCAACAAATGGAGATACACCTTCAAGTAATTTTGCTTATTCTGTATGGTTTTACATAAATGATTGGAATTATCGTTATGGTGAACCTAAGGTTATTTTTGGAAGAATGAGTAATGCAAGCAAAGATGGAAGTGGTTCTATTGAAGGTGTTAGTGGTGTAGGTCCATGTCCTGCAGTTGTTTTAGGACCTGTTGAAAATAATGTGGCCGTTTCTTTAGCATGTTTTCCAGGAAGTCAAACACCCTCAGGTGATTCTGCATCAAACGCAATTATTCACACCTGTATGGTGTCCAATGTTCCAATTCAAAAATGGGTAAATTTGGTTGTCAGTGTATATGGCCGCTCAATGGACCTCTATATTGATGGTAAGTTAGTCCGTACTTGCCTATTACCAGGAACTGCTAATGTGAATAATAATGCCGACCTACATGTTACTCCTAGTGGTGGTTTTGATGGATGGACTTCAAGACTTCAATATTATCCAAATTCATTAAATCCTCAGGAAATTTGGAATATTTATACTAGAGGATATTCTAACGCTCTAAGTATATTTGGAACATATAGTGTTGAGATTGCATTGAAGGAAAATGGAAATGAGAAAAGCAGTCTAACAATTGGTTAAAAAATACGTTTTTTATAATAAAATATATTTTGACAAACCCATTTTAATTTACTTTTAACAAATTTTTTATTCATTTAATATATATAATATATATAATGAATAATCCATTTTCTCAAAATAATTCTACTGGATTTGGTTCTATTTCACAATTAAGTCCATTTCCAAATTCTGGATATGGTAATTCAGCCATGTTTGGTGCTTATGGAAATCAAGGTTTTATGCAGTCCAATAGTTTAGTTTCAAATTTCGCATTTTTATTATTGGTAGTTTTTGGTTTTATAATATTATTAAGGATTGGTATTACTACTTTAGTATATTTTATGAAACCAGTCGATTCACCTCATCTGATCGATGGTATGGTTGTTGGAAATCAAATGATTCCTTTTTATCAAGACCCTAGCAACAATCATGCAAAAACAATTTATCGTTCTATTAATGCTAACGATGGTATTGAATTTACATGGTCTACATGGATATTTATTAATAATATTACAACAACACAAACTAATATTCCTCAATATAAACATATCTTTAGCAAAGGAAATTTTACATTTGGAAGTGATGGAATGATGGAACCTAATAACGCACCTGGGTTATATCTTGCGCCAAACAAAAATGATTTGGTTGTCGTTATGAATACATACCAAGTTATTAATGAGGAAATTATTATTCCTAATATACCTATCAATAAGTGGGTAAATGTAATTATAAGATGCCAAAATACATCATTTGATGTTTATATTAATGGAACAATCACTAGAAGTATTAATCTTGTTGGAGTTCCTAAGCAGAACTATGGTAATGTATATGTATGTGCAAATGGTGGATTTGATGGATATTTATCCAATTTGTGGTATTACAATTATTCTTTAGGAAGTACTGCTATACAAAAAATAGTTGAAAAAGGCCCCAATACACATATGATTGGTTCAAATGGATTGAACGATACTTTATACGACTATTTATCGTTGAGATGGTTCTTCTATGGTGCTGGAAATGGGTTTAATCCTGATTTGGCCGGCATATCTTAAGTGTCATCTTTTATTATGTATAGTTCATTATTAAATTTACTATACATAATCTATATAGAAAATGTCAAATGCTAATTATTTGCCAGAACCTCCTCGTGTATGGAGTCGCGTTCAAAATAAATGCACATATATTAATGCTAACGACGATTACGCCAAAGTAATAAATGGACTTCAGACATTGGAACAAGCTAATTACCAAGAAAAATTGCTGTATAAAGGCAATATACTTCAATACAAAGGCAATAGTGCGCAATTGACCAAAAAACAAAAATATACACAACTTGCCAAAGGATTTGGTCCTAATCGTACAAAAGTTTTTGCCACGCAAAGTGAAACTTATAGCAATCCAAATACGACTGGATTATTACGTGTTGGTGGAATAGAAATACCTTATCCTAATTACCTTGTAGGTCAACCAAATAATCCTTCCGGACCTTATAAATCTAATGTGGCAAATCCAGATAATTGCAATAATAATGGTTCTCTACTAGATGGCGGTACTTTAGTATATGGCACTTATGTGAACCCATGCTCTCAAGAAATTGTCCGTATTTGCAGACAGCGTGGTGAACTTATATGTAATCCTAGTACTGCTTCAGATGTGCCAGGATATCCTATTGCTTTATGTTGGGACCCTGCTTTACAAACTTGGTTTCCAAAACCGAGATATTTCATGAATAATAGCACTGATAAATGGCCTGAAGGATATAAGGGTTTTGTGAGTGCGGTTACACCCGAACCTCCGACAATTATTAGTTTGGTGAATTTAGTTCTCTCTTGGAAATATATTCAAAACTGCGAAGTCCCTATATCTAGCTTTCATATATATGTGAATAGTGTCTTTTTTACTTCGGTTAACTATACAACTACATCTTATACATTTAACGCTTTGAATGTGAATGATACTATATATATGACATCTGTAAGTACTAATATTGAATCTGAACCATCAAATAAGGTTGTTTTTGTATAATACATTATTTTAGGTGTAAAACTCAAATACACGTGTTTCAATTATGTTATTTATAAAATTTTATTTTAGATTAATAATATAAATGGGAATAGAACTAGATAATTTAACATTTTTATATTATAATTTGGTATCTATTTTTCACGATTATATACATGATTGTACACCTCAAGGTTCAGGTAGGGCTAGACTTAATATGGGATTAATAGAATTTTGGAAAAAATATGTAAAACCGGAATCACATATTTTTGGTGTTGGTGGTAAAAAAAAATATAATAATCAAAAAGGAGGTGTAATAACATTACGAAACGTAGATGATGATTCTATTATATATATTCATGATAATTCAAATTTAAAAAAAATTGAAGGAACTAATACTTATAGTTATGGTGCACAAAAATATATAATTGTTGAAGGAAGTCCTCCTGGTTCACCATCCGGAGTAGATTTTCCTCTTAGTTCTCAACATACTGATCTAGGTACTCAATCTTCTGTTTCAAGTACTCCTATTGAATCTGCTATGTCTTCTCCTCGTGATGCTAAAGGACTTGAAATAGCACCTGAAATAGAACCTGAAATAGAACCTGAAATAGTTCCTAAAATAGGTTATGAACCAAAAATAATAACAAAAGAAGAAGCATATTTACGAATAATGGATGTATATGATAATATTAAATTAATGTTTTTTGGTTATGGTAATTGGTGTAGTTTACATCAAGGATTTATTGAATATGCACGTAATATGTCATCAAGATATAATCATTTACTTGTTCAAGATAAACCCATTCCAAATTTAATAGAATTAATTTGGCGTGATTTTATTGAAAAAAAAGATGATGTTTCTGATGAAGAAAAAGATGATGTTTTTGATGAAGAAAAAATACAACTTATAATAGACGCAGCAAACTATGATTACGATTCTGTTGCTACTTTATATAATATGTTTGAGAATGTGAAATTTAAAGATGATTTTGGAGATTTAAATGATACATGGTTTGATTTTGAAATGTTTGATCCAATTATAGATGATGGAGTCGACATAAAGACATTAAAATTAAGTTTGGAAACAATAGAAAAAAAAATAGAAACAATAGAAAAAAAAATATATGAAACAAAAAATTATGCTGTTGCTGGAACCACAGAATATGTAGAAGAATATGGAAGAAATAAGGATAAAGAAAGAAGTAAATTATTACAAGAAAAAAAAAATTTATTATTGTTGATAACAAAAGAAGATATAGATGTTGAAGATGGAGATATAGACAAATTTTTCGAGAAATTTGAAGAAGGTGAGATAATAGAGAGAAAAGATGGTCTAGAAAGAAAAAAACAAATTAATAAAATAATTTTGTTATCTGTTTTAAGTGTTGTTGTATCTAATGCAATTTTAACTACTCCTCAGGAGTTTAATGATGGTATGGATAATAGTGGTATGGAAGTTGTTGATGTTGGTGTAGCTGTTGATGTTGATGTAGCTGTTGATGTTGATGTAGCTGTTGATAAAAGTAATGATATGGATGTTGGTGTTGGTCATGGTATAAGGGTTGACGAATTTGTTGAATCTTTATATTATCATTTTGATAATATTACACTCAATCAAGCGTTTGAAAAAAATAAATTACAATTAAATGAAATAATTGTAATACTTCATCAAAGATTAAAAAAAGATAGTACCAATTATTTAAGTGATAAAGTTTTTGAAGAAATATATGAAACTTTTATTTTATTGATAATTATAAAATGTTTTTATGAAATTTTTTCCATACAATTTTTAAATGTTCAACAAAATATATTTGATTTTTTTCTAAATGAATATGATAATAAAATAATGATGTTTGTAGTTTATAATTTACAATATTATAATGTAAAAAGTAAATTAAATGAAATTATGCTTGATCATCGAGATTCTTTAATTGAAAAATTAGAGTTGTTATCTGATGATATAACAGAGAAAATAACTACTAATTATTTTGAGGTTTTTAAAATGGATGTTTCTCCTGTTTCTCCTGATTCTCCTGATTCTCCTGGTTCTCTTGATTCTGGTTATGTTCCTGATTCTGATGCGGATAATAGTTCTGTTCCTGGTTCTCTTGATTCTGATTCTGATTCTGATTCTGATTCTGGTTCTAAAGTTGTTACTAAACCTAAAAAAAGACCTCGATCTAATGGTACTAATGGTACTAATGGTACTAATGATGGTACTAACGATCCTGATGGTAAACATGGTAAAAAAAAAGGAATGACTGGAGGAAAAATAATAACTGAAAATTTTGATAAAATAATAGAATTTATAAATAATAATAATGAAAATATATGGAAAGAAAATATAAAAAATATGATGATTGATACTTGGAACTCAGATATACACCAAGTAGTTAATCCTTTAAACACTAGACCTTTAAATTTTTATATGAGTGTGTATCATAAAATTCTTTTATCATACCCAGATTTTTCTGAAAAAGATAAAGAATCATTAAAAAAACCATTTTTAAATAGTTCCGTTACTTTTGCAAAAATTCCTGATAGTACTTCAAGAAATCAACGTATAAAATATCAACAAGGTGAATCATTAGATTCATTTAAAATATTAAAAAAATTAATAAATGAAGCTCAAAAACAATTAGAAAACTGCTTAGAACAATTTAAGAAAAAAATAAAACCTTTACAAGCAGAACAACCTAGAGAAATACAACCTAGAAAAAAAAATAATCCAATAGGAGATAAAGTAGAAAAAAAAGGTTATGAAGGTCTAGAAGATGATAGACTTGTTTTTAATAATGTTACTAAAATGGTAGCAATGGGTGGTTTAATGTCAGTTGGATATATTGATTCTAATGCGGATATAAAAAAATGTCCTTATATTATTGATAAATCAAAAAAAACTGATAAAAAAACTGATAAAGAAACTGATAAAGAAACTGATAAAATAAATAACTGGTTAAAACTTGGTAATGCTTTATTTAAAATGGAAATAGATATTTTAATGAGGGAGGTTGTTTCAAATACATACAGAATTTTTGAACCAGAAATTAAATTTCCGCGAAATCTGGACGAAAGATTAGAAACGGCTATTAAGTATATTTATAGAGCTGATCCAAGGGTTGTTATTGGCGAAGAAGATGGTAGAGATGATATAAAAAAATTAAAAAAAAAAGATTATTATAAAAATACTATTTTTTCCAATAGAAGTAATTTTTTTCAAGGAACAGGTGATTTTATTGTTTCTCATGTTCCTCCAAAAGAATATTATTATCAACCGGCTATTTATATGGATAATGCTCTTCAAACACAAAATCCTCAATTATTTAACAATTGTTGGCCATATTATACTCTTTGTAATGTACCAGGATTTATTGATGGATGGGATGCAAAATGTGCTTGGTCTACTTGTGATAGTTCTGAAGAAAAAGTAAAAGAATTGCCTACTAGTTCTATGTATTTTGAAGTTACATGTAGTACACCATATCAGTCGTATAATTGTACACTTCAAAGAATTAATGATACTGGTTTACAAATTACTATGAATACAACATTAACTCATCTAGAAGATACATTTGGATTTTTCTGTGATAATGCAGATATTAGCAGTTCAGTTGCATTAGAAGCAACTAGAGTGTACGATAAACAATTACAAATTTTATTATTTAAATTTAAGCAATATAGGCATAACATAGATGAAGAATCTAATAAGAATATTCATTATGAAAATTTATTCAAAATATTTTTAACTGATGAACAACGTTTTAATAATAATGGACCAATGACCTGGAATGATGGAAAAGAAGATACAAGTGGAAAAAATCCATTTTGTCATTTTGTAGAATATGGTTTATGGAAAGCATGTGCAGATAATAATATTATTTCATCTGCTGTACATAGACAAGACACAATATATACTAATAATACTGGAGTTATTGGATTTACTCAAGAAAAAAAAGGTACAGATTATATATTTCAAAATTTACAAAAAGATAGAACTATGATTCAAGCGGGTACAGATAGACCTGCTCAAATGGGACAAGTTGCTGCATTATATCTAGAAGGTTTAAATAATAATGGTTTAAATGAAAATTTATTGATAGGTCATAATAGTAGTACTGAAGATAGCTATTTTTATGTTTTACCAAGAAAGATATGGGGAAAACTGCCGGAAAATCAAGCTGGTGGTGGTAAAACTATTAAAAATAGAAGGTTAAAAACTATTCGTAAATATAAAAAAGTATTAAAATACAAAAGCTATAAAAAATCATCATATGCAAACAAATCAAGACGTAATAAAACTATCAAAAAACAAAGGCCATATAAAAAGAAAAAAACAAAAAATAATAAATAATAAATAAAAAATAGTGTATTTATAATAAATACATTATTTTTAAAATAAAATGTCATGAAATTAAGGTCTCAATTTAGGATTGATACATAACTCTTTACTAGGGAATATATCTCCCGACATACATTTGTCGTTTTCACCAACTTTTGAGCAAGTCCTGTTTCCACGATCTTCACCAATAAAGCACCATCCTACTTTTCCAGTATTAACAGAGCTCGTTGCCTCATGCGGTTCATAATCCCCATCTCCCTGCTGTTTATTTTTATTTTTATTAGATGTGTTTAATACATTATTCAAGCTATTCTTTGCTTCTTCCATTTCTTTATTATTATCTTCTTCTACATTTGTAGAATGAACACTACTAGGTGCCTTATTTGGCGTTACATCTTGGACTGCAGTCAATCCAGTGTTAACACCTTTTGCAGTACCGCTCACAACTGCCTTTCCACCCTCAGCAGCTACATCAATTGTCTGACCTGTGGTAGCAACCGATGTTCCAAATATTCTTTTCGTAATAGGCTCAAAAAAGTTACTAATTTGTTGTGTTATGCTAGCTAAATAATAAGAACCTTGCGACAAATAGGCAAATATATTGAATCCTAAAAATGCAAAAACTATAATGATAACAAACCATGTTAAAAAACTTAAACCCAAGAATCCAGAACTGGGTTCTCCTGTAGAAGGAGTTATAGAAGGAGTTATAGAAGGAGTTAGGTTAGTTGTTACAGATTTAGATATTTCTAAAATTGAATCTGATAAACTTTTATTTGCACTTGGATTTTCCATTATAATAAAAATATATATTAATTTTTAGTATAATTTCGCATCTTTTATATTTTCTCTCTATTTAAAAGTCAGCAAGTACAAGAATTGATTCAAGTCGCCTAAAATTTCATCACGAATATTGTATAAATCTGTATTCGACATTTGTTGCATTGCCTTGTTGTCATTTAGTGCTACCAAATATCCCTTAAAAGATCCCACTTCTCTCTTCAATTCCTCTTGAGAAGATAGATCCATTAGACGAATACTTTTTTGACTTGTTAAATCGGTTCTAACACCAGTCTTTCCTAAAAGCACTTCTATAAAATCATCAATATTTTCATTCAATTTGGTATAAAGATCATCAGTTGCTTTATGAGTTGGATAACTATGTGTTTTCCAGTGATATAATTTCACCATCATGAGAATTTCCATAAATACAACAGTAATTTCTTTTTGTAAAGCAGATAATGATGTGCTATTTGATAAACGGAGAGAACGCGTTTTATTTTTTCGTTGAAAACGTTTAGTTTTATTATATTTTACCATTTATATATATAATATACTTTAAAAATTTACATTATGAAAAATTTTAAAAATATATATATTATAATAATTACTAAAAAAGATATGTGTGAATTATATTTCATCATTTATATAATATAGTTTTTAAAAATTTTTATTCCTTTTTGTTCTTTTATTCATTTTTGTTCTTTTATTCCTTTTTGTTCTTTTATTCCTTTTTGTTCTTTTATTCCTTTTTATTCTTTTATTCCTTTTTGTTCTTTTATTCATTTTTGATTTTGAACCACCTTTTTCATGATGATCGTCAAGAGAAAAAGGAAAATATAATTGTAAATATTTTCTGACATGTTCATCTGGATACATTCCACATATTTCATCATATTTTTCTCTCATATTTCTAACAACATCATTATAATATTCTTGATAATGTTCTGTTCCTTTATAATATTCTTGATTATATTGAAAATCATAACTTAATTTAATTAATTTTGTAATAGATTCTTTTAATTTACTTTCTAATGGATTTAGTTCAACATCAATCTCATAATCAATTTCACTTTCAAATGGTTTTATTCTTTTACTAACAGCATGATCATGAACATCGACTTCAACATCGTCTTCAACATCGTCTTCAACAATGACGTCGTCATAATCATCTCGTTTTCGTTTATTATTATATACTTGTAATTCAAATAAGTTTTGATTATCAGTATTCTCATTCAACAATAAGGGTCCTCTATCTCCACCTTTAGGAGGTTTCCAACTTTTTTTACCAGTTTTAGGATCTATCTTATACGAAAATCTTTTTTCTAAAATTAGTGCATCTTCTCTATATCCATTTAAAATAGTGCATTCTTTATCAAAAAAACCTGGTGGTTGATTACGTCTATGTTTTATTATTTTATGATGGAATACACCTATTACGTTGTCAAATTCAGGAAAAGATTTCACAATTTGCATTAATTCACTTACAAAAATTCTATCAAGTAAAACAGTGCTATTTCTTTCACCACTATGACCAGTATCAGGTATTGTTCTATTATCGCATACAATACCATATGCGTTTGCAATATAATCCATAGTTATAATTTTATCTGTAACTGTTTCAATCTTATATGGTTTAAATAGCCCTGAATAGTAAATTTTGTCTTCTTTATATAAAACATGTATCATATATTTAAAAATTTTTATTAACAAGTCAATATTTAACTTTGTAGGCTCATCAGGACCTGTAGTAATAGGTGACAAACAAATAAACTTGTAACCTTCTTTTATTTTATTACTTGTCATTAAATCTCTTCCAAGGTAACCATATGCTTCTGCATTTGAACGTTCTCCATACCATCTAGAATCAAATCCTGTTTCAGTACGTGGATTATTATATGTTGCTCTAGTTACTCTAAATATAGTGTCATCTTTAAATAAGCCAGTATGAGCATCTACTAATGCATCACTTATCGCCTTTTTAAATTCATCTTGTGGATCTGGCGGAAAAAAGAATCTTCTAATATATTCAAAAAAAGAACTCATATAAAAATATTATATTATATTTTTTATACAAAAATATTATATTATACTTTTAGATACGAGGAACAAATGATTCACCAAACGAATTCATTTTTTCGAGTTTTTCAATTGTTTTCTCCAAATTATATGTTTTCACATCTTTAAATAAATACGCAGTTCCTGGTTCTTCTTCATTTTTCTTTATTTGTCCATAAATCGTATCAATCTTTTTCAAGATATTAGACACAATTTCTTGTTGAGAAGAGCGTATAATTTCATCCGTATTATTAATATTTTCACATAATATACTAACAGCAAAATACAATATATTTCGCCTCTTTTTATGACAACCAGACGTATATTTCAACGTAAATAAACTGAACAAAGCATCAATTACTTTTTTAACGAATTTTCCTCTTTTTTTTGCTTCATTAAAAAATAAATTCCAAATGAGCCAAATAATTTCTTTTTGTAACTTCGTATCCACTTGAGAATAATTTCTTCTTTCACAACCAATTCTCTCCTTCTTATTTTTACATATGGTCTCAAACTCCATTATCCATTCAACCCAATAGCAAGCGTTCATGATATTCTTTCCTTCCTCTGAAATATTAAATCCGATTTCATTAATTGCTGGAAATAATTCTTTCGGGTCTTCATCCAAGAATATTTCCTGTGCATATTTATTGCTAGTTGCTTTAAATTTGTCACGCAATTGAGTCATATCAAAATCATCTTTTTTAATTTTAATAGTATCAAAACTATGTTTCCTTTTTGCATCACACAAGACACACATGATTTCTGCAAATAAGCGTCGTATTTTTGAATTATTTCTTAATCGCAATTCATTGTCTATATAACCATTATGCAAGACTTCTTTAAAATTTTGAATTCTTAATTCTAAATAGACTGCAATTTTAGGATTTCCTAAATGAATATGTTTTGCATAAAAGTATAATATTATTTCCCATAAATCGCTATAATGACCACCACAAACTAATTCAGCACTCCAATAACATGCTGGCTCAATTTTAGAATTGATTAGACTATTTAGCAATTCTTTTTTTACATCTGTTTTCTTAAATTTTGAAAAGGAAACTCCTTTAAATTCATTTTGTGTTCTTATATCATTAATTTCAGTATCGCCCATATAATTAAAAAATATACAAAAAAAATAACAACAATACATATAGATGAAACTACTTAAATCTGTAACCAATTTTTATAATAAATTATCGCCTTTTGGAAAAATTTTAGTTTTTTTAGCTTTGTTATTGTCAATGGTTATACTATTCAAAACTATTAGTCCTGTTAAAGAAGGTATGGTTGACAATACAAAATTTCTATTCAAAAAAGGAAATGATATATATGATGATTTTTATGCAACTATTTATGACTATTTAGTATTTAGTTCTGCAAAAAATAATTATGAAGTTGGCTACATAATTAATTCAAGTAAACCAACAGAAACAAGTTTAATTGCAGACATTGGTTGTGGTACTGGTCATCATGTAAAATTGTTATCAGAAAAAAATTTAAAAGTGATTGGCATAGACATATCTCCATCTATGATTGAAGAAGCAAAAAGCAAGTTTCCAGAAGGTAATTTTATGGTTGGTGATGCTTTGAATAATGGTCTATTTAAAAAGGATTCACTAACTCATATTCTTTGTTTATATTTTACTATTTATTACATGAATGATAAGCAGCGTTTTTTTGATAACGCTATGTATTGGTTGAAACCAGGTGGTTGTCTTATTGTGCATTTAGTTGATAGGGATACATTTGATCCTATATTACCCCCTGGTAATCCTTTGTATATTGTATCACCTCAAAAATATGCTAAAGACCGCATTACAAATACAAAAGTAACATTTAATGACTTTGTATATACATCAGATTTCAAACTTGATAAAGATAAAGATATAGCTACATTTGATGAGAAATTTAAATTTAATGATGGTCGTGTTCGTAAGCAAGAGCAAGTTCTTTATATGGAAGATACGTCTGCTATTGTTAATCAGGGACAAAATAGTGGTTTTATTCTTCAAACCAAAATTGACATGGTAAAATGTGGATATGATAAACAATATTTGTATGTTTTTGTGAAACCTGGTTAGTAGAATAAATTGTCGGTAAAAGTGTAAAAATATTTTCTCTCTAAAAATATTTTCTCTCTAATAATATATAATTATATGTTAAGTAAAAAATATTATAATTATATTTTTAATAAAAAATTTATTTATTTTTATTTATTTTTATTTATATTTATTTTTACAATAGCTTTTTATTATTTATATATAAATTATTTAGCTGGTTTTATATATTTAAAATTAAATAATATAAAATATACAGGTATAATGTCAGCTATATATATTTATAATGAAATATTTTTACAAAAAGATTATGATATATTAATTCCAAATGATGGATGGACTATTTTTGATGTAGGTTCAAATATTGGACTATATTCATTATATTTGAATGATAACTTTAAAAATTTAAATATACATACATTTGAGCCAATTCACCAACTATATCAACAACAAAGTCATAACATAAATAGCAATATTAAAAATAATAATAAAATATATATAAATAATTTTGGGTTAGGTGAAAAAGAAAATACTGAAATAATAAATTTTTATCCTTATGCGGATGGATTATCTAGTATTAATAATGATATGGATGAAAAAAAAGAACACATTATAGATACGAAATCTGGTAAAAATATTTTATATAGATTAATTTTTACAATTTTATTAAGTAATAATATATTAAAAAGTCAAAAAGAAAAAATTAAAATAATTAGAATGAGTGAATACATACGTAAATATAATATACAAAAAATTAATTTAATAAAGATAGATGTAGAAGGTTATGAATTAAATGTATTAGAAGGTATTGATCCAGAACATTTTAAAATTATTGATAATTTTATTATTGAAGTTGAAAATTATAATCCAGAAAATTTACAAAAAATTAAATATATATTAAGACAAAATAATTTTGAAATTATTGATCATTATCCAAATAAATTATGGACAATTATTTCTGCAAAAAAGTAATATGTTAATTACATATTATAATAAAAAACAAATATCTAATTTTTATGCATTTTTATGCATTTTTTGTAACTAATATTATTTATTTATATTTATTTATATTTATTTATATTTATTTATATTTATTTATATTTATTATTTTTTAAATAATAAATAATTCTTTTGTTTAATAATATGTTAGAATATCTATCTTATATATTATTTTTTGGAACTATTATTGTATTGATTGTTTATTTATATATAAGGCTTAAATTCGGGTTTTGGGCCATTCAGCCTGTTTTTCATATTTATGATGTCGGATATATGTTAAAAGCGCCAGGTATTATTAATGACTCGCTTCCTGAAAAAAATAAATACACCAACTTTAAAAACATAGAAACTATTTTGTTTCCAAATTTGACGCCTTTACAAACGCAAAGATTTGTGAATTTGATTAAGGCTCATTATTTACAAAATAAAGATAATGTATTTAGTCCCAAGTCTGAAAATGTAATCCCTTATTTTAAAGGTCATAATGATAAAACATTTATATCTTTTTATTCCGAAGACGACCATATGGTCAGCTTAAAAAAAGGCACTACTATTACGGATTCGAAAGTGGTGGGTGTGATGACGTCAAGACCAGTGCATATTATCATTAATAATGGTTCAAAAGACGCCAAATTTGACGCTTATTATGTAGATTACTTATGTGTTGATATAATGCATAGAAAAAAAGGAATTGCACCACAACTCATTCAAACGCACCATTATAATCAGCGTCTCATGAATAAAAATATTGTTGTTTCTCTCTTCAAGAGAGAAGATGAATTGACTGGGATTATTCCTTTGTGTATATATTCTAGTTATGGATTTCATGTTACTACTTGGGTTAAACCTCCAGATTTATCAGGTGAATATAAATTATTAGAAATTAATTCTCAGAATTTTCATTTTTTACTCAATTTCATGAGAGAAAAAGAATGTTTTTTTGATATTGTAATTTGTGTTGATATTAGCAATATGATTGAACTTATCAAAACTAAAAACATTTTTATTTATGTTATCTTAAGTGATGAACAAATTATATGTGCATATTTTTTTAGGAAAACATGTATCCAAATTGAAAAAAATATGGAGGTATTATGTTGTTTTGCATCAATTTGTAATTGTGAACATAATATTTTTATACAAGGATTTAAAGTTAGTTTTTGGAAAATAGCTGCCGAAAACTTTTTTGGATTTGCAGCTATTGAAAACATATCACATAATAACATCATTATTGATAATATTATATTAAAAACGAAACCATTGTTAATGAGCCCGACTGCATATTTTTTCTACAATTTTGCTTATCCAACTTTTCAGTCAAATAAGGTGTTGGTAATTAATTGATTTTATTTATCACTATCTGAGCCACTATCTTTTTCCTGTTCATCTTCTTTATCCTTTTCCTTTGTATTACAATCATCGCAATACTTACCCAATTCAATATATCTCTTGCGTTGTTCACGACTGAGTTTCTTGCACTTTCTCATAATACTATTTGTTAGATTCATATTTTTTGCATCATTTTTTAATTCTTGTGGAGGTTGAAAAACTTGTGCTGCTTGTTCTAAAAGAAAAATTTGATTCTTTTTATTATAGAATAATACTGGGTTATCATCATCATCCATCTCAATAATACCGCAAGTGCAGTAATCTTTATGAGCAACATCCTCACCATTTTTACATCGGTCATCTATACAATCAACGTCGTTCATATATTCTTCAAAAAAATCTTGAGCTTCCTCTCTTGTGGTAAATAAGAAAATCTTTGGTGGATTAATTGTTATTGAAGTTAACTTCAATTTTGCAACAGGGTCTTCAAAATATTGAAAATCGTAGCAACCATTATGAGTATTATGAATAATAATGTATTTTGTAGACATATTATACTACTATATCATGTTTGGTTTAAATCATTTTATTAATATTTATTTTTATAAAATTTAAATAATATATATATATATGTATCATATAATTGGTTCTATATTATTGAAAACAATTGATCCATATTATAGGAGACATCTTACGTCGAATACTTTAAATCCGATTGATTACATGTATCTAGAAACATTTATTTATAGTTCTGTTCTTATATTTTTTATTATATTCAAATACTTTTACAAAAGAAATGAAGCAGTTGAGACATTTAAAAATTTACAAAGCATTGAATTAAAACATCTTATTTTTATGGTTATTATATCCGTTTTCTTTATCTATTCTACTATAATGATTTATGAAAATGAACACACAAATACAGCATTTATGAATAATATATTGTTGAGAGGAGGAACATTAATTGGAATACTATTAGTGGGAATAATCTTTTATAAAGAAAAATATACTTGGAAACAAATTATTGGAATAGTATTTACACTTGTAGGTATTTATTTGTTGATGAATAAATAAAGAAATATTATTACGTATTTTGAATATTTTATTATATTTTATTATATTATCTCACATATTTTCCAACGCGGACAAATGTGTCTGCAATAAAGATAATAAAGATACCTAAAAAAGAATATAAAATTACCTCTTCTGTTACATTATTTGTTCTCTCATCTTGTTGGTCTTCTAATAAAGTAATCATGTAGTTCATCTTTTGTAACAAGACATTATCATCACCTAT
>Ga0114959_10001503_pt1 | contig 20289 bp, 16 predicted proteins | sample C_130625_EF_Meta_FD_87317 | JGI IMG/M metagenome (GOLD analysis project Ga0114959, IMG submission 87317) | Freshwater microbial communities from Lake Croche, Canada to study carbon cycling - C_130625_EF_MetaG | ecosystem: Environmental > Aquatic > Freshwater > Lake | place: Lake Croche, Canada... | reverse complement strand
GATTTCCAATCCAATTTATCTCTAAATTTTTCAATTAATACAATTGACCATGATAAGGAATTGTTACTACTCAGTTCATACCAGTCCCATTTGTTTTCATATTTTTTAATCAACTTTTCACTCAAAGAATACCGTAGAGAAATATTATGAATAAACAACTTTCTCCACCTATCATCCTCTACAATAAGACTTTTAAACTTCCCCCTCTCAAACTCCAATTTTCCATCCTTCTGCCCATCAACCAACCAATTAATCCAATCCACATCCTGCAACAAAGGCATTAAATCAATCGCACCTAAATTATTTAGATTTCCTTGTAACTGGCTCAATAGTAGTGGTATTTTTACTTGTGGCAATTGCCATAAAATAGTCTTTATTGGGCTTTGGGCAAAGTTTTGGTAATCGATATCTTTCAACATAATGCCGTCACCGTTGTAATGTTCTGTAAAAAGTTTGGGTTGTTGCTGTAAAGCTAAAAGCGTTATTTGGAGCACCAACAAGCTAAAATCGTCCAAGTTTTTATCAAAAAAATAGGCATCTCTTTTGGGGTGTTGATAACAAGGGCTACCCATTTCGTTGGCTTTGCGTCCACGCAAGGCGGGTACAAATACGCCATCGTAGTCAATCAGTTTTAGTTTTCCATCGGGCGTAACAATCAAATTATCGTGCTTTATATCGCCGTGGGCAATGGGTTGTTGTTGCAGCCACCAAGCCAAATTACAAAACTGAAAATAGAGGTTTTTCAGGGCTGGCGTATTGTTTTGGGTACAAATTTGTTCCAAATAATTATCCAAGGTTTTGCCCTCAACCCATTCCATCAAAACCACGGGGTAGCCTTGTCCTTCGTCGTTGTCGGTTTGTACCCAAAGTTCATTTTCGAGGTAAGTAAAATCCACAAAATACGGAGATGGGTTTTGTTTGAGGTAGGCCGCAATGAGTCCCAAACGTTCTTGGCGTTCGTTGGCTTCGGTATAAAAACATTTAAGGGCGTAAAGTTTGTCTTTGAGTTTTAGCTTAAAAACAATCGCCAAACCACCCGTAGAGTACCAAGGTTCATCGGGATAATTGGGGTTGGGTATCACTTCCACGCCTTCCAAAGTACGGAAAGAGTCTTGCCCAATCATGAGCGAAATTTTGTATTCTTGGGTAGTAGGCAGCATCTATTAATTGGTTTTTATTGTTTTTGTGCCAATGTCTAAGCACTTAATCATATCACTCACCGAGGCTTGGAAAGTCATGGCCACGTATTCGGTATTTTCTCTTAAATCCTGCTTTTTTACTTCCGTGGCAATCCGTTGTTTAAACGCCATCGGCAACATACTACTCATATCATACAACAAACGAGATTGTTTATTTTGCGGTAATTCGTCCATACTTTCTGGAAAAACAACCGATTGCTCCGTTGAGTCAGAAATATGGACGTTAAACAAAAGCGTTTTGCCGTAAAGCGTTTTTGTTTGGCGTAATTGGTAGGCTTTTTCCAATAATTCGTCGGGTTGACAATCCGTTTGCTCGCCATCGGTAATATTGATAATAATGGGCGGGAAACTATTGGCGTGTTGGGCTGTCCAATCATTCAAGATTTCGGTGCATTTATCAAAAGCACTTCCCATGGGCGTAAGCGATGCCGCTACGGGCGAAAACCAATAAACCACGGGTATTTTCACTTTGGTTTCGCCTTTAAAAGTCCGTCTAGTTACTTCGATTTCACCGTTATTACCCGTAGGATTTTGTTTTAATTCTGCGGGAGAAACAAAGGTTTTACCCGCAAGATTACCTTCCCATAAAATTTGAGCTTCTTGGGATTTTTGACCGTAACCAATCACCGCAATATCAAAATAGTGGCGTGGTTCGGGTTCCGTTTTTTGGCAAGCGTTGATAAGCTCATTTATGGCATTATTGACGTACAAAGCCACCATTTCAGCTTTTGATTTTGAAGTATCACCTCCCCAATGATCACTCATGCTTCCACTTTGGTCAATCAGAAACACAAAACAAGCGGGTCTATCTCGATTGATACGGGTTTCATAATCAACAATTTGCGTTTCACTGAGGAGCGTTTCTCCAATTTGGGATAGCGATTGAGCGGTTATTTTTTGGAGTGATTGCATGGAGAAATTAGGGTGATATGATTTTTTTGCAAGATAGCAGATTTACGTTGAATTGATTAATTGAAAAGCTAAATTTGGATTTTATCTATTCTGATATTTTTGCATTTGTAATAATAGTTGCTGATATTACATTTTTGAATAAGTATCTTCATCGTCCAAAAATCTAAATTGGTCGGCAGAAATGAATGGCACGTGTGATTCTATTTTTCTGGAAGCCTAAATTCATTAGATTTGTAAAAAATCAAGCCATGAAATCAACTAACCTCCCAAAATATCAAATCATATTCTTGCACATAATATTTTGGGCTTTTGTGTTGGCTTTGCCGTTTTTTTTGCAACCTTCTCCGCTGCCTCAGGCAATTCCTAAGGTTCCTATGGTTAAGATGTTTACGATAACTCAGTTTTTCGCCATTTTTGCTTTTATCAATATTCCTTTTTTTTACATAAACAGTGAAATATTTATTCCAAAAATTCTTCAAAAAAAAGGAATTTGGGTCTATTTTCTTACAGCCATAATCCTAATCATTGCTGTTTATCTATTTAATTCACTCATTATAATCTATTTCTTTCCTAATCAATATGTTCCCCGTACGGGACCCACTTTTCAACTATTATTTTTCTTGGCGATTAGTACTGCTTACCGAATTATTTCTGATAACTTGAAAAATGAGCAAGAAAAAAAAGAACAAGAAACGGAGAAGTTGAAATCAGAATTATCATTTTTGCGTTCGCAGATTAGTCCGCATTTTATTTTTAATGTGCTGAATAGCATCGTTTCGTTGTCTCGCAGAAAACCTGAACGAGTTGAGCCGGTGGTCGTTAAACTCTCCGATTTGATGCGTTACATGTTGTATGAATCCGATGATGCTAAAGTTACCATTGAACGAGAAAGTCAATATTTGAGTGCCTATATTGAATTACAACAACTACGTTTTGGGGATGATATCCAGATAAATTTTAATGACAATCATTTGGATGAATCGCAATCTATTGAGCCGATGTTATTGATACCTTTCGTCGAAAATGCGTTTAAACACGGGGTCGGAATGATTCAAAATCCAACGATTGATATTAATCTGCGTACTGAAAATGGTCGTTTGGTTTTTGAAGTAAAGAATAAAATAAATCGACAATTCAAAGAGGTAAAAGATAGTGCATCCGGAATTGGATTGAATAATGTAAAACGAAGATTAGAATTATTATATCCTGATAATCACCAACTTACCATTAAAAATGACGATGATGTTTATATGATTAAATTGGTGATTGGATAAACAAACAATAAAAAATGCTCAACTGTATTGCCGTCGATGACGAAAACCTTGCCCTTGATTTGATTGAGGACAATATCCATAAAGTACCATTCTTGAATCTTGTAAAGCGGTGTAAAAATCCTTTTGAGGCAATGGAAGTGCTTCAAAATCAAGAAATTGATCTAATTTTCTTGGATATTCAAATGCCAGGAATCACGGGCGTCCAATTCCTACAAAGCCTTACGAATAGTCCGATGGTGATTTTTGTGACCGCTTATAAACAATATGCGGTAGAAGGATTTAATTTGAACGTGGTTGATTATCTTTTGAAACCAATCGACTTTGAGCGTTTTTTGAAAGCGGCTAACAAAGCTTCTTCATTCCATAATTTAAAGCAAAAAAGCCTCAGCATTGACCTTCCCGACGAGCCTAAAAATTCTACTATTTTCGTGAACGCTGATTATGCTTTGGTGAAAATAAAAACCGATGAAATTAATTTTGTTGAAGGGTTGAAAGATTACGTGAAAATTCATCTCAATTCTTCTACTAAAATTGTGATAACTCGCATGACGATGAAAACAATCGAAGAAAAGTTGCCATCTTCACAATTTTTTCGTGTTCACAAATCATTCATTGTTTCGCTGGATAAAATAGAATCTATCAGAAATCTGAAAATAAAAATTGGCGTTGCTCAAATTCCAATTAGTGAAAGCTATTCCCAAGAATTTTTTAAGCAAATTGGACAGTGAAAATGACGTGCTATGAGTGCCAAGATATACCTCATCACCTAACGTTCATCATTAAATTTAACAATATTTAACTTCCATTTAACGTATTATTCGTAGAAAACTCCTTTCTCTTACTGAGTATTAACTTGTGGCATGGCAATTTCTGGAAAGATTGCCCTAACTTTGTATTCGTTTCCATAAATAATTATAATGAAAAAACTTTTTTTATTAACCACCATCCTATTGTTCTCATTGAGGGGATTTTCGCAGATAACTACTTCTACGGGTATTACCATCAAAGACGAATTTTACAATAATCGTCAATTAGTCGAAATCTTGCAAGATTTAGAAGCGAAGACAGGCGTAAAATTCAAATATGATCCGACAAAAGTGAAAGGCGTTTATGCCAGTTTTTGGTTCGACAATATGACGGTAGAAGAAGGGATGAAAGGGCTTTTGAAAGGTTCTGGATTAAAATTCTACGTAGATGATAACCAAGTGGTAAATATCATTTCAAAAGATCAAAAAGTCTATGTAAAAAGTAGTTATAATAGTGGAACATACTATGGTGGTAATGCGGGTTTAAGCCCAATTCTTGCACCAAATATGCCAATGCCAGAAGTGAAAGTAGGTGAAGTCCAAACCGAAAGACCCAAAATAGCCATTGTAAATAATCGTGCTTCTAATAAGCCTCCAACCAAATATGGTTTCACTTTTACAGGTAAAATAATTGATGCTCGTTCATCTGAGCCATTGCCTTTTGTGAATATTTCCATTCGAAGCAATAAAACGGGGACTCAAGGTAACGTAGATGGATATTTTACGATGTTGAAAGTGCCAACCGATACGACCACCTTGATTTTGAGTTATATCGGCTACATTACAACAACCATCAAACTTGTACCTGACGCTCCGATTAGTGGTGTAACGATTGAGATGGAACCTGATAATGCTGAATTGGATGAAGTAGTCGTGAAAGGTGAAAAAACTGAAGTTTTGAAAGCTGCCGAAACCATCGGTATGTTCAAGATGACGCCTCGGAATATTGCTAAATTACCAAATATTGGCGAAAAAGATATGTTTCGTGCCTTCCAGTTAATGCCAGGAATTAGTGCCGCCAATCAATCGTCTTCCGGTTTGTATGTACGTGGAGGAACGCCCGACCAAAATCTAGTCCTGTATGATGGATTTACCGTTTATTATGTGGATCATTTGTACGGATTTTTCTCAGCTTTTAATTCAAATCCCATCAAAGACGTTCAACTTTACAAAGGTGGTTTTGATGCCAAATTTGGTGGACGCATTTCATCCGTTGTTGAAATTACCAGCAAAGATGGTAACAAACGTGAAAGAAATTTTGGCGGAGACATCACGCTTTTGAGTGCCAATTTTTGGGCTGAAGGGCCAATTTTGAATAAAGATAAACGCTTGACATTTTCAGTGGCGGGCCGACGCTCATGGGCGGGACCACTTTACAACAAAATATTTGATACCTTCAATTCGAGCAGTAGCAATGCACAGTTTGGCGGGGGCGGGCGTCGACAATTGCAAAGCAGCCAAACAGCAAGTTCGTATTTTTATGATTTGAATGGAAAAATAACTTTCAAACCATCAGAAAATGAGAATATTTCTTTGAGTGTTTATAACGGAGATGATATATTGGATAATTCACAAAATATTACTTCTCCATTTGGCGGAAATGGTGGTTTCAGTAATACCGACCTTTCAAAATGGGGAAATACAGGCTCAAGTTTGAAATGGTCTAAACGCTGGAGTGATAAATTTTATATGAATACCTTGGTAAGTTATTCTAATTTTTTTAGTAACCGAGATAATACTAATTCAGCGAGCTTCATCCGTGGAACGGAATTACAAACCATTAAATTCGGTTCTTTGGAATCGAATAATCTAACCGATTTTTCCGCAAAATTTGACGTTGAATACAAAACTTCTCCCAAAAATAATGTGCTTTTTGGCGTACAAGCAAATAGATTGAAAATTGATTATACCTATTCCCAAAATGATACGCTTCAAATTATAGCCAAGCACGATCAAGGAACTTTATTAGCTGCTTATTTACAGGATGAGGCACATGTAGGCAAATTGACGGTGAAAGGTGGTATCAGAGCATCGTATTTTACGCCAACTGCAAAAACGTATTTCGAACCACGTTTATCGGCCAGCTTTGTGGTGAGTGACCGCTTGAAAATCAAAGGCGCTTGGGGAATTTATAACCAATTTGCTAAACAAGTGGAACGGGAAGATATTTCAAATGGAAGTCGTAATTTCTGGGTGTTAGCCAATGATTCATATTTGCCTGTTACTACTTCCAGACATTATATTTTAGGATTTAGTTACGAATTGGACGATTATCTTTTTGACGTAGAAGGTTACGTAAAAGACATTGATAATGATTCTCGCTATACCTTACGATTTGCCCCGCAGATTGGTCGAGGGCTGTTAGCCCAAGAAACTTTCTTTAATGGAACTGGCAAAGTGAGAGGAATTGACTTTTTGGTTCAAAAGAAATTTGGGGATTATACAGGTTGGGTAGGTTATACCTTGGCAAAATCTGAAAAAACGATTCTACAATTCTCGCCAGATCCTTTCCCATCAAACTTTGATGTGAGACATGAGTTTAAATCAGTTAACATTTATAAATTAGGACGTTGGGATTTAGGAGCCACTTGGATTTACGCCACTGGAAAGCCCTATACTTCTATTGTGGGAGGTTATACCGTGAAACTCTTGGATGGTTCAGAAAAAGACTTTACCGACCCATCAACTACTAACGGAAACCGTTTGCCAGATGCGCATCGTATGGATGTTTCAGCGACTTATAATTTTGGACATGGAAGCATTGGTTTATCACTGTACAATGTTTATGGACGCACAAACGTGTGGTACAAAAAATACCAAACGGTTACAGATGCCACCACTAATCAAAAGTATTTGTCGATAACGGATGTGAATTATTTAGGTTTTACACCAAATATTACATTCACTTATAAGTTTAAATAGCAAATAGGTTTACAACGAAATGTAAAAAATTTCTAATTATTAAAAATATTTTTTGCGCTTATGTATTTAAAATTTACATCAGAGCAAATGATCAAATTAAAGCAATGAAATCATATTCATCAAATAAGAAAGCTTACTTTTTTGCCACTATTTTTGGGTTAGGAATGGGACTTTTCGGCTCCTGTGACAAGGACAATGGAAGCATTCCAGGTGGAGCAAAAGCCATTGTGGAGGGCTATTTAATTCCAAATCAACCCATAACGATTAAAGTAAAAAAAGAAATTGCTTACAGCGAAGATGTAACGAATGTTGAAACCTTCATTTCGGCTTTGAATATTACAGTAACTGGCGATGGCAAAACGTATCTTTTAAAACCATTTCAAGATACTTTATATAAATCGGATGATAATGTGAGATTAAAAGTTGGTGTAACGTATTCATTATCATTTGTGTATAATGGAAAAACTGTATCCGCCAGTACGATAATTCCCACAAAACCCAATGGTTTGGCTTCCGATTTGGCATCCGTAGTTCGTACTCGACAAGTCATCACAACATCAGGAGGTTTTGCCAGAAATGTTGATGGGAATCAAGATGTCAATTTAACGTGGTCCAATCCGAATAATGAATATCATTTTGTGGTGGCTGAAAATATTGAGGCAAAATCAGATTTGATTATTACCTTACCAGCCACAAGCTCCACAACGGTTAATAATTTTCAACGCCGTTTTAGAAGTCAGCCAGTGCAGGGAGTTACTACTACTTTGCGTTCGCAACAGTTTCTTTATTTTGGAAAATACAACATTGTTCTATTGAAAGTCAATCCAGATTATGCTGCGCTCTATAATACCTCGGGAACAACATCTCAGAACATTAGTACACCTCCGACAACCATTACGAATGGCTTGGGTATTTTCTCTGGTATTAATGCCGATACGTTGAAATTTACGGTGAAAGAGCGATAGAATTTAAAAAAAGAAAAGAGGTGAAAAGAGTGAAAGCGGTGAAAAAGGTGATTAACCTCATTTCACTCTTTTTATCTTTTCACCTTTTTTCATTTTATCCTTTCATTTTTTTTACCCCCTTTCACTTTCTTTTACCTTTTTTGCCTCCTTTTGCTCAAAAACAATATGCAAAATTTTAGAACCACTTTCCAAATTCCACCATCTAAATTTAAAATTTCGCTTGATTCTCAAACCTTAACGATGGGTTCGTGCTTTGCGGATGTAGTAGGTAATCAACTGATAAACAATAAATTAGACGTTTTAATTAATCCCTTCGGAACGCTTTTTAATCCGCTTTCAATCTTTAAAATTCTCTCGCCTTCGTATCAGGAAGCGGATGAACGATTGTACGTTGAAAACCAAAAAGTGTGGTTTCATTATGATTTTCATTCTCAATTTATGAGTAATTCAAAGGAAAATCTAAAGCAACAAATTAACCAAACCATTTTTGCTATTAATTGCCAATTACCCACCACAAATCATCTCATCATTACTTTTGGAACGGCATTCGCTTATAAACTTCTGAACCCACAAATTCATATTGCTAATTGCCATAAAATGCCCGGCAGTTTGTTTGAAAAAGAACTTTTAAACGTAAAAGAAATTTGTGGATCATTTGCAATTTTCCACGCAGCATTGAAAGATATGAATCCAGATGTAAAAGTAATTCTAACGGTTTCACCCGTCCGACATACCAAAGATGGCGTCGCAGAAAATCAAGTTTCAAAATCAATTTTGAGAGTGGCTTGTCATTATTTATCCACTGATTATGAGGACGTAGAATATTTTCCAGCCTACGAAATCATGATGGATGATTTGCGTGATTATCGTTTCTACAAATCAGATTTAATTCATCCCAATGAAGTAGCGGAGCAATATATTTTTGAGAAATTTATGGAGACTTATTTTGATGAAAATCTAAAGGATTTTATCAAAGAATGGGCCTCTATTCAAACTTCCTTAACTCACCGTTCTTTCAACGAAAAATCAGAAAATCATCAAGTTTTTTTGAAGAAATTATTGGGAGATTTGATAAAGATTGCTCAGAAAGTTGACGTGCGGGAAGAAGTGAATTTTGTTAGGCAGAAAATAATTTGAGGTTATTGGCTTGACCATTATCGAACAGAATTGTATCAAATACGAACAGTTCTAAAAGTATAAAATATTTGCAAGTAGTTATAAATCAATACTTTAAATTTTTGGCACAGCATTTTCATTATATTAACTAAAAATATCACCCAAAGGTAATTCAATGCCCGTGGCTGGGTCAATTAAAGTCATTTCAGAAGTAAAGACTTGACGTTTAGTAGGTTCTGAAAAAACAATAATAACGTTGAAAATCGGAAGTACAATCCAACATGATTTTACGCCCGCAGCAAAATACCGCATTGATTTATTAACTAATTCTTGTTCTGTTTGGGTTGACGATAGGATTTCGATCGTGGTAAGAGGCATTTCAGTCATCGCAATTTTATCATCAAAAGCATCCATTTCTAATTTTGGATAAATAGCTATGTCAGGCACCGCAAAGGGTCTTTCAGGCATGATAATATCTATTTCAGATAGAAACGAAAAAGTTTTTTTATAAAGCGTTTTTAATTCAAAAATCAAATTACTTTGAACAATTGAGTGGTTTAAACTTGGCATTGGTTTATTTCTTTCGAGTTCGTATTGAGAAATTTCTCTTTCCGCTAATAATTCCATCATCTTTAAATTTATTTTCTCGAATATAACAACAATATGCTACAACTCAAAAACATTTTCCGCTGGGTTAATTCGGGTGCAAACCGTGCTTTTGTGCTTCGAGATGTGAGTCTCGAAATCCAAAAAGGCGAGTTTGTTTATATCAGGGGATAATCGAAAAAAAATCCATCAGAGGAATACTCAAAGGAGTTGAAATACCTGTCAATTCAAAGCTTACCTAGGGAACTTTAATCCGTAGATAATCAGATATTTATCTAGTTTTACTTGAGTAATAGTCACCCGATGATTTTCACCAAGTGACATTTTTATTTTTTCTTGCAAAAACTCCGTACTTTTGTAGCTCAAATCTTGAATTTTTATACGAATTTGGGAATATTTTAAATCCGAAATCCCAAATCAAAAATCCCAAATCAAACTATGTCATACGGACTTTTAAAAGGAAAAAGAGGAATCATCTCAGGCGCTTTAGACGCTAATTCAATTGCTTGGAAGGTGGCTCAACGTGCCAAACAGGAAGGGGCAATTTTTACCCTCACCAACGCACCATTAGCGATGCGCATGGGTGAAATCAATAAATTAGCGGAAGAATGTGAAGCAAAAATTATTCCTGCGGATGCCACGTCGGTAGAGGATTTAGAGAAACTTTACCAAGGTTCGATGGAAGCATTGGGCGGTAAAATTGACTTCGTTCTGCACTCAATTGGCATGAGTACCAATATTCGCAAAAATCGTCCTTACGGTGATTTGAACTACGAATGGTTCATGAAATCATTGGATGTTTCGGCACTTTCTTTTCACAAAATGTTGCAAGTGGCCGATAAATTGGACGCAATAAACGAACAAGGTTCGGTGGTGGCTTTATCCTACATTGCGGCACAACGATCATTTCCTGATTACACGGATATGGCACAAGCAAAAGCCATGTTAGAATCGATTGCTCGTTCGTATGGATACGTGTACGGCAAGAAAAACGGAACCAGAGTAAATACCGTTTCCCAATCGCCTACCAAAACATCAGCAGGAATGGGAATTTCTGGTTTCAATGCCTTTTATGAATATGCTAATCAAATGTCGCCATTAGGAAATGCTTCGGCGGATGAATGTGCGGATTACGTAATTACTATATTTTCGGATTTGACGAAGAAAGTAACGATGCAAAATCTTTTCCACGATGGAGGTTTCTCTGCGGTTGGTATTTCAGAAGAAATCGTCAACAAAATGGAAGCATAAATGATCGAAAACGGATTTAATTATTTATAATTTACAAAACGGAGGCTGTGTTTAAAATAAAGCCTCCGTTATTTGATCAATTGTTAGTGAGGTAACTGATGATAAATCCGTGTGGAAATTATCTACAAAACCAATTCACCGTACAAATCGAATTCTTCGGCTTTATTGATTTTTACGTTGGCAAAATCTCCTATTCTTACAAATTGTTTTGCTGGGATAAGTACCTCATTATCAACTTCGGGCGAATCAAACTGTGTTCTGCCAATAAAATTTCCTCCCTCTTTTCGATCGAATAAAACCTTGTAGGTGTACCCAATTTTTGCTTGGTTCAATTCCATCGAAATATCCTGTTGCAAAGCCATAATTTCATCCGCCCGCTCTTGTTTTACTTCAGCCGGCACATCATCCTCAAATGAATGAGCATGCGTTTGGTCTTCGTGCGAATAGGTAAAAACGCCCAGACGATCAAATCGCATTTTCTCAACGAAACGATACGTTTCTTCATAATCGGCCTCCGTTTCGCCTGGATGTCCCGCAATAAGCGTGGTTCTTAATGCTATTTCAGGCACTTTATCACGGATGGCATGGATTAAGTCTTCGGTTTTTTCACGGCTAATTCCACGGCGCATTTTCTTCAAAATCTGTGTTGAACCACTTTGTAAAGGCATATCCAAATATTTGCAAATGTTTGGTTTTGAATTCATTACTTCCAACACATCCATTGGAAAACCCGCTGGAAAGGCGTACTGCAAACGAATCCAATCCAAACCTTCAATATCAGAAAAATGTTCTAATAATTCGGATAGATTGCGTTTTTTATAAATATCTAAACCGTAATACGTCAAATCTTGGGCGATTAAAATGAGTTCTTTTGTCCCTCTTCTCACCAACGATTTTGCTTCAATAACTAAGTCTTCGATTGTTCTCGAAACGTGTCCACCACGCATCAAAGGAATAGCACAGAAAGAACATGGGCGGTCGCAACCTTCGGCGATTTTCAAGTAAGCGTAATGGCTTGGAGTCGTCAAAAGACGCTCACCCATTAACTCATGTTTATAATCTGCTTTCAGCGTTTTTAATAATCTTGGCAATTCATTCGTACCAAAAAAAGCATCCACCAAAGGAATTTCTACTTCTAATTCGTCTTTATAACGATGTGAAAGACAGCCAGTTACGTACAGTTTATCAATCATACCCGCTTCTTTGGCCTCCACGTATCGGAGAATGGTATCAATCGATTCTTGTTTGGCATTATCAATAAATCCGCAAGTATTTACGATTACAATATTAGCATCATCTTTCTTAGATTCATGGCTAACATTCAAACCATTTCCTTTCAATTGGGTATAAATTACCTCCGAATCCACTAAGTTTTTGCTACACCCAAGCGTAACGATATTGATTTTATTTTTTAATTGTGTTTTAGTTTTCATTTGAAAAAGCAATGAGCTTTGAGCAATGAGCAATAAGTTTTTCCATGATGAAATTTACTCTTACTCTTTAAAAATAGTTAACAAAGTTACGACAAAGTGAATTAACTTCGTAGTCTTAAATTTTAATAACATGGATTTCAACTTCAAAAAATATCATACGCTTTCTATCAACTCATCTTCCGAAGAAGAACGTGCCGCCATTAATCAAGAATTAAAGGATTTTTATGCGGCTCTAAACAAAGAAGAACAGCAGGAATTTAATTTACAATTACAAACCTTTTTGTCTCATGAAGTTGGACGATTGAAGACTGATTATGAGGCGATTAAGGGTGCAAACATATAGATTCATCAGTAGGGATTAGGATTTATATGTTAGGTAATAATCTTGTAACCTGTTATTAATCTAGCTATTACAATATATTTAGACACAAAATAATTCTTTACGAATACTTAGGTTACATAGGTTTTATTGAAAAGAATTTCAATTTGCCTTTCGAAAATTCTATTTATTGATTAAAAATCATAACCAATTGAAAAGCCAGTAATATTTGCTCGAGAAGGAGGGTAAGTACCTTTGACGGAATCAGTTGTTCCAATATTGATTATTTCGTAGCGAAGTTTTAGGTTGACCTTCTTGATTCTTGCGCCTAACTCCATAGACGGAGAAAGCCATTTTGTTAAATCAGTTTCAAGATTAGCATTAGAAAGGTTCTTAGCGTCTGTTTTAAGCTTTGAAATAAGGGGGTAACTAGTTGATATTCTGACACTTAATTTCAGTTTTGATTTACTGGTATAATTTAATTTAGCACCCAAAGATGGCGATAAAAATTTGTATTTTTCTTCAAAAATCAAGGGATTTGCATCCGTTCCATAATCCACAGTACGATGCCAAATTTTTCCTTCAATACCCACAAAAGGTTCAACATTGATCTGAGAACTGTCACCCAATTTTATCGGTATCCCAGCATCAATGTTGATAAAAGCACCTTGAAAGCTTGACTTAAAATCCGAAGCGTTTATTGATTGGTTTGGTCTGAACATTCTAGTTAATGGTCCGGCAATAACATTTCCATTGCCATCATAAATATTTAATTCTGATTCGATCGACGGATTTGATTTATTTCCTAAATTTTTAAACACGCAACCATCAAAAGAAAAAATCAATTTTTTAGCAGGTTTACATTGTAATTGCACACCAATATTGCCAATTGTTGAGCGTTCGAGCCAATCAAAATTTTGGATAGAAATTTTGGGTGTAATGGAGATAACTTTCTAAATAACAGAAGATTGTGCGAAAATACTGAGTGAAAAACTACTCAAAACAATGCCAAAAAGTATATTTCGTTTCATATTTAAAGCCTAATCAGGAGTTTAACTTTTGAGGTAGAATTTATAAGCATTAACGGAATTTTTAGATTAATAATTGCTTAAATGTACGACAATTATCAATCTAGTAATCTAAATTTTTGTTAAAATTTCCTAAATTGATATTAAAAATGACCCATTAAAAGATTCAAAACAAATGCAATAACTATTCCTTAAAATTGATCACTTTCTAAAATAAATGGCATCGTAATTGCTCTATCATTCCTCTGAATTGATATATTTTCTTTCGCAATTTTTACGCTGGAATATTACGTATTGGAAAAAAATGAATGTTAATAATCAGACAGGAGTATAGGAAAGAAATAAAATTTATATTCTTAATACAAGATGGTAGCGAGACAAGCATCTTATTCAACTTCCGTAGCTTCATTGTAGGATTTATAAATTGGATAAATCAGAATTTTAATAGAAAATGTGTTTTTACGTTTCGTAATTTATGGATATTTTTAGGAGATGGTCACAAAAATAAGCGCTTTTGGGTCATTACATAAGCACACAAAAACTATTGAAATCCAAAATATGTAGGTGATGGAAATGGAATTATCCCATCCTAAAATTTTAAGAAGTAGGAAAAAGAAGCTTAATTTTGATTTGTACAAAATAAATTAATAGATTAGAGGAAAATTAAGACAACCCTGTAATATTGATATTTTATGAGAAAGATTTCAACACTTTTGGCAGTAGCCATATTTCCATTTTTAACCGGATGCCAAGATACAAAACAAATTATTGACCTTCAAGAACAAGCTCGTAGACTGGAGGCTCAAGTTCAGAAAGAACGTGAAGAAAATGCTGAGTTAAGTAGCTACCGTTTTAGTATGGAAAGCCAATTTAAAAGAAAAAATGAAGATTACGTGAAATGTCAAGAGGATGGAAAAGACAATTTTGAATCTTTGAGCAAAAAATATGGAGAACTTGGGTCGGATTATAATAAACTGCAGTCGGCATACAAATCTTTGAATGAAGCCAATGATGCCAGTCGAGAAATGTCAGCTCGGGTAATTGTTGATCTAGAAGAAAGAATTAAGCAGATAAAAGGTTCGGGTGGCGCAACAACCCTTAATTCAAATTCACCTGCTCCTCGTGTAAAACGTAAAAAAAGAAGAAGATAAGTTATTAGTTTTTGTAAAAGTATTATCTGAAATTTGAAAAAGTTTACTCACATACCTTAGTAAAAAAGAGGAAGGTTCATTCAATTGAAACCTTCCTCTTTTTGCTAATAAATATTGTAAATTATTTTTGGAAAACTATTTAGCATTTCCAGCTTCCATATAGTCAATTACCAAACTTGCCATTGATTTCATTCCTAAAACAAAACCACTTTCATCGATGTAGAAATCAGGCGTGTGATGAGGGGCAGTTTGACTTTCTGATTTTCCTTTTGGAGCACCGCCTAAAAAGAAAAACAAACCTGGTACTTTTTGTTGATAAAAAGCGAAGTCTTCCGCACCCGTAACGGCAGGCGTAATTGAAACATTTTCTTTGCCCGCAATACCTTCCAAAGTAGGGATCATTTTATCAGTTAAGGTAGCATCATTGAAAGTGATAGGACACATTTTAGTGATTTTTACTTCCGCTGTTGCTCCGGCACTTTGGGCTATGTTGGTAGCAATTTGTCCAATACGGGCATGAATCATATCCTGAACAACGGGATCCAAAGTACGAATTGTGCCATTCATATTAACTTCTTCTGGGATTATATTACTTCTTACGCCACCGGTAATCTGCCCCACGGTTACCACCGCTGCGGATTCTGTAACAGGGACATTTCTACTCACGATGGTTTGTAAACCCATGATAACTTGCGAAGCCGTAACGATGGGATCAACGCTTGCCCAAGGATATGCGCCGTGAGATTGTTTTCCTTTAATTTTGATTTTAAACCAATCCGAACTTGCCATAGTTCCGCCCGGACGGTATTTAATTTTTCCAATTTCAGTTTGAGCATTGATGTGTAAACCAAAAATGACATCCACTTTTGGGCTTTCCAAGACACCCTCTTTTATCATCAAAGCAGCACCACCTTCTTCCCCTTCAGGAGCTCCTTCTTCGGCAGGTTGAAAGATGAATTTAACGGTACCTTTTAATTCACTTTTCATGGAAGCCAAAACTTCGGCAGTACCCATCAAAATCGCTACGTGCGTATCGTGTCCACAAGCGTGCATTACGCTCACGGGTTGTCCGTTATATTCACCTACGGCTTTAGAAGCGAATGGAAGATCAACTCTTTCTTTTACTGGCAAACCATCCATATCCGCCCGAAGCGCAACAACTGGACCAGGTTTTCCCCCTTTCAGCAGGCCAACAACACCCGTTTTACCAACGCCAGTTTGTACTTCAATTCCTAAAGATTTAAGATGAGCAGCCACTTTTTCAGCTGTTTTGAATTCTCGATTTCCCAATTCTGGATTTTGATGAAAATCTCTTCGCCAAGCAATTACCTTTGTTTCCAAGCTTTGTGCTTTTTGAGAAATTTTGACTTTCAAGGCCGTTGTGTTTTGTCCAGTTGTCTTTAATGCAAACAGCCCAATGACTGTCATCAGAAGAATAATTTTTTTCATTAAATTTTATTTTTTTGGTTTGATAAATGATTTAACTGTTAAGATACAGAAAAAGTCTTAAACCTTATCAAAATAATTATGCAATTTGTAATCAAAACACCTGTAACAAGCATTCTTGAAAAGAATTTATTTCAACAGAGATCACGAAGAAAGCGGTTTAATATTTAGGCATAACCTGGCTTGAATTAAGCAGCTTAATTTTAAAGATGAAATAAATTTTTCGGTTTTCTTAACAAAATTTCCGTCCGCTAGAATTCATGGAATTCTGACAAGATTCCATTTTCTTTCAACCTTTTTTTTGTTCTGGAAGATAAAGTTTGGAATAATTTTAAAAGAATTAGGACACAGTGAAAACGAAGCGTTTACAAATTGGATTCAAAAAAATTAAAGGGTTAGCTCAGCATTATTTCTTTACCAAATTGCAATTAAAAAGAATTGTAATATAAATCACTTTTAAAACTTGGAGGCCGGATAATAATCTGTTGGTTGTCGTATTAAATTGGAACGTTGCCGCTCCCAAATGTTGCAAATTTTTGTTGGTTCCGGTGTTGTTCAAGCAGGCACTGTAACTAGTTTCAATTTTTGTACTACCAACACCTAAAGTAATGCTCAAACCCTAAAAGCCTTGGTGAATTCTACACTTATCAATCAAACCTTTTGAAAAAGATAAATTATCGTAATAGATCGTAATTTTAACTAAAAAAGGCATTACATCAATGAATATAGAATGCCTTTTCCTTCATTATTTTCTCAAAATTATATTTCCAGAAGCATGGCTCCATAAGAATATCCGCCGCCAAAAACGGTCACAATGATCTTATCTCCTTTTATAAATTTGTGTTTATTTTCATCCAAAACGATGGCACAACCCGCACAGCCGGTATTACCTAAATACTGAATATTTGAAAGCATTACATCTTCTGAAACACCCAATGTTGCTGCCACATTTTTAGAAATCCTTAAGTTAGCTTGGTGGGGAGCAATGTATTTTATGTCGTTGATTGTTAGGTTATTACGCTCTAAAACTTGTAAGCTCGCTTTTGGCATGTAGGTACAAGCATTGATAAAAACATCTTTTCCATAAGGCATCACAATTCCTTTTTCAAGTGGTTTTAGGGTTACACTTTCCAAGGCTTTTCCAACGTTAGCAGCACCAGCGGTAAGCACATCTTTAATTTCCCAATCAGTCTCAGACAATCTTGTTTTCGAGATGGATAATGCTACGGCACCGTCTCCCCAAAGATGTCCTGCCTTGGTGTCCTCCTCATTGTTGTAAGCAGTATTGTGTTCAGAAGCCACAATAAGCGCTTTTGTTGCTTTGTTGATGGCAAAATAACCTTCCACAATTTCAATGGCATTCAACAAAGATGAACAAGCGGAAGAAATCGTTACTACTGGAATTTCACTAACATTGATGTGATGTTGAATGGCGTGGGCGAGCGTAAAAATGCAATCGTAGGGAGTATATGTTGCCCCAACAATAAGGTCAAATTCAGAAACGTCGAAAGGTAGAATTGTCGTTAAATTATCCACCGCCTCGATTGCCATCGTATGCGTATTTTCTTGGCTTGTAGCTTTGCGACGTTCACGAATTCCTGTCCTTTCGGTAATCCACTCATCGGTTAGTCCATTCAATTCTTTAAAATAGGCATTCGTTATTATTTGCTTGGGCAAATAGCTAGCAATAGCATTTATAAACATTCGTTTTAAGTTCTAAGTTTTGATTTTTAGAGAATGAACTGTTCAGTTTACATTCAAACCTAAAAATGACCACAAAGAAAATCAATGTTTAAGGAGAGAACAAATGTTTCACGGAAAGACACAAGTTTTACTTGATTTATTTATATAAAATTTTGTACTATTTCCATGTTTTTTGTATAAAACTTATAAATGACAGGAATTTTAAAAAAATTTGTTTGAAGAAAATAAATTATTTTTAATTAATTTATTTTCGATTGACCCAAACCTTTTTCCCTTTATTTACCTCACTGGTATTAGCAGCGCTGCGGTTTTGTTGTTGTTGAGTAGGTTTAGATAGTGCTACAACGGGCTGGGTGCTCATCGGATAATCATGTTTTTCGATTACTGGAATTATCTTACCAATTAATTTCTGAATATCTCTTAAATACGGAATTTCCTCAGTTTCGCAGAATGAAAGAGCGGTTCCGTTTGCACCTGCACGACCAGTACGACCAATTCTGTGTACGTAAGTTTCTGGAATATTCGGCATTTCAAAGTTGATAACGTAAGCTAAATCGTCCACATCAATGCCTCTGGCCGCAATATCCGTAGCAACTAAAACCCGAGTGGTTTTTGCTTTAAAATTCTCTAAAGCCCGCTGACGAGCATTTTGTGCCTTATTTCCATGAATCGCCTCGGCTTTGATATTGCTTTTCAAAAGCGTTTTTACAACCTTATCTGCTCCGTGTTTTGTCCGAGTAAAAACCAAAGCCGTTTCAATCGTTTTGTTGGCTAAAATATCCAATAACAAAGCATTCTTGTTATTTTTGTCGACAAAATATAGTGCCTGTTTGATGGTGTCTGCCGTAGATGAAACGGGTGTAACCTCCACTTTTTGTGGATTATAAAGAATATTGTCTGATAATTTCTGAATTTCAGGAGGCATCGTTGCCGAAAAAAACAAAGATTGTCGGCGTTCGGGAAGAATGGCGAGTACTTTTTTGATGTCATGGACAAAACCCATATCCAACATACGGTCAGCCTCGTCCAAAACGAATAGTTGAATATCTTTCAGCGAGATAAATCGTTGGTTAATTAGGTCCAATAATCTGCCAGGGGTTGCCACTAAAATGTCCACTCCATTTTGTAAAGCATCGGTCTGTTTCCCTTGTTTTACACCGCCAAAAATAACCGTGTGCGTAAGTCCAGTATATTTACCGTACGATTCAAAACTATCATCTATTTGAATGGCTAATTCTCTGGTTGGTGTAATAATTAGGGCTTTTATGGAACGTTTACCTTTATTCAAAGTATGAGTTTTATGTAATAATTGAAGTATCGGTATGGCAAAAGCTGCTGTTTTCCCCGTCCCTGTCTGAGCCACGCCCAAAAGATCTATTCCCTGCAAAATAATGGGTATTGCTTGCGCTTGAATGGGCGTAGGGGTGGTATAACCCTCGGCCTTTATGGCTTTTTGGATGGGTTCAATAAGGTTTAATGATTCGAATGACATAATGTAAGGATTATCACAATTGTAGGGGCGTATCGTATAGGCCCTAACGTAGCATTGTTGTACGGTCACAAATTTACGGAATTAATAAGGGAAAAACGATTTTGTGAAGATTTGGGGCTAATCGAATCAAAAAGGGGTGTTTTGCGGGCCGATTCGAGACATTAATCGGCTCATGGGGTATTTTGAAAATAAAAAAGCCTCTCAAAGTTTGACTTTGGAGCGAAGTTTTATCCGTACTTCTGCCGCACTCGCTAGGCACCAGCCGAGTAAGGTATTTCATGCTGAAATCTAACAATTTTGTGTTCATAATACGACCAGAGGGCTTTTTGATAGGTGTAACTCGGCTGGAGTCGAGATTCTGCGGGGAGTATTAAGAGCATACGCAAATCCAGAAATATTTTCGTAAGGGTCTTCTGGGTCAAAACTGTTCATCCTACCCGTAACAGAATCATAATCACGCCAATCTAACAACGTATTTCCAGTAACGCTATCGTTCTCTTTGCCAGAAACTAAATACCTATCGCCTTGAATACCAGCTAATTGATACTCAGAACCTGCATTTACATTTGACCAAGGGTCATACGATTGTGATTGTGTAATAAACGCAACGCCCAAAGAGTCCTTATAACTCAAACGCAGATTTCCAACGTGGTCAGTATAACCAT
>Ga0114959_10001502_pt1 | contig 20295 bp, 25 predicted proteins | sample C_130625_EF_Meta_FD_87317 | JGI IMG/M metagenome (GOLD analysis project Ga0114959, IMG submission 87317) | Freshwater microbial communities from Lake Croche, Canada to study carbon cycling - C_130625_EF_MetaG | ecosystem: Environmental > Aquatic > Freshwater > Lake | place: Lake Croche, Canada... | reverse complement strand
ATTGACTGGTAAATCCTCATGGGAAGTTCCCTTTAAGAGCCCCAATTGGTCTTCCACTTTGGTCACCAAATCTAATGTGGTCTTCACTGGACTCATGACCGGTGAATTCCAAGCTTATGATGCTGATAAAGGCAAATTGCTTTGGAGTTTCCAAACCAATTCAGGTATGTTGTCGCAACCCGTCACTTGGGAGAAAAACGGCCGTCAATATGTGACAGTGCTCAGTGGTATGGGTGGCCTTTATGCCGTGCGCGCAGCAGACCCCAATCTAGCGTTAGTCCCACCAGGGGCGACAATTTGGACTTTTGCACTCTTTGATAAATAATTCATAGAAATCAAAGCCTTCATTGAAGTTGATTTCTTTGGGGCCAAGGAACACTTGATTTTGAATTGAAGTCCAACTTGTCTTTTCGAGAGGTTGGACTTTTTTCATGCCAAGAATGGATTCGAGTGTGTTTAAATCATAAAAGTGATGACTGAGATGCTAAGACGTTTTTGGATCTTTGGTTTAACACCATGTATGGGTGTAGTTTTGAGTTTCATGCTCATGGGATCTGCTTGGTCTGCAACGTGCAGTTTTCAGCCGATCAAGAATGAAATCGATTCAATCACGAACGCGAAAGCTCCTAGTGGACAAGAGTTTAGAAAAAAAGTTCACGAGGGATGGGACTCGGTCAGAGTTTTAAGCGAAATGAGTACAAAGGATATGCAAATATCCATTGATATTTGTCGTTTTGAAGTGGTTGAATATTTAACAAAATTGGGCTTTCCGCCCGCACATTGAAAAGCGTGGAAGATGAAGTTGAACCTTATGTGGGCTATGGGAGCCATTTCGATTTTTTTGCTAAAGCCTGGCTTGGCACAAGACAATGCCAAAGTGGAGATGGGTGAGAAGATTTACACCACCTATTGCGAAACCTGTCATGGTGAAAACTTGGTCAATTCAGGTCAAAGTTTTGATTTGAGAAAATTTAAAAGTACAGAACGACCAAGGTTTGAAAATTCCGTACAAAACGGGAAAGGCCAAATGCCACCTTGGAAAGGCGTGGTATCGGAAAAAGACATGGACTTTATCTGGGCCTATATCCGAACAAAGGCCTATGACAAATAGAAAGCCTTCACGTCAAGGCTTTTGATATTTAGCAATATCTTGCCATGTGCTCACTACACTGTCTGGATTCAGGGAGATGGAGCTGATGTTGGCGTCCACCAGCCATTGTGCAAAATCAGGATGGTCGCTAGGTCCCTGGCCGCAAATTCCAATGTATTTCCCATGCTTGATGCAGGCGTTGATGGCTTGAGAGAGCAGGGCTTTGACCGCGGGGTCTCGCTCATCAAAATCAGCTGCTAGCAAAGCCAAGCCAGAATCTCTGTCTAGACCAAGAGTGAGTTGCGTGAGGTCATTTGAACCGATGGAAAAACCATCAAAGTAAGCTAAAAAGTCCTCTGCAAGTATGGCATTGCTTGGTACTTCACACATCATGATGATCTTTAGGCCATTGTCCCCTCTTTTAAGACCATTGTCGCCTAGCAGATCAATGACTTTTTTCGCCTGATTTAATGTTCTAACGAAAGGCACCATGACTTGTACATTGGTCAGTCCCATTTCGTTTCGCACACGTTTGAGTGCATCGCATTCCATCGAGAACGCTTCATTGAAATCAGCGCTCAAGTACCTGGCCGCACCACGAAACCCGAGCATTGGATTTTCTTCCTCTGGTTCATATCTGCTTCCACCAATGAGTTTGCGGTATTCGTTTGACTTGAAATCAGACAACCTGACGATCACGGGTTTGGGCCAAAAAGCGGCAGCAATGGTGGCCACGCCTTCTGACACTTTGTCCACATAAAAAGCTTTGGGGGATGCATGGCCACGTGCAACCGATTCGACGGCCTTCTTCAAATCGGTATCAATGTTAGGGTAGTCAAGTATCGCTTTTGGATGGATCCCAATGTTGTTGTTGATGATGAACTCCAACCTGGCCAAGCCAACCCCTTCGTTGGGGAGTTGGCAAAAATCAAAGGCCAAATGTGGATTGCCTACGTTCATCATGATTTTGGTTTTGATCGGTGGCATTTCTCCTCGAGTGACTTCAATGATCTCTGTCTCAAGCAGCCCATCGTAAATCAAGCCCGTGTCCCCAGACGCGCAACTGACCGTGACCAATGCACCTTCAATTAAAACATCCGTTGCATTTCCACAGCCAACGACTGCTGGAATGCCAAGCTCTCTGGCAATGATGGCTGCATGACAGGTGCGTCCACCTCGGTTCGTTACAATGGCACTGGCTTTTTTCATGACGGGCTCCCAATTTGGATCTGTCATGTCAGTTACCAGAACATCACCCGCTTGAACACGGTCCATTTCTGAAATGTGTTGAACCAAGCGCACAGGACCGGCTCCAATCTTTTGTCCAATTGCGCGTCCCTCTGCCAAAATGGCACTCGACCCGTGCAACTTGTAGCGCTGTTCGATTTGACCTTTTTGTTGGCTTTTAACTGTCTCGGGTCTGGCTTGGAGTATGAAGATCTCTCCAGTTTTGCCATCCTTGCCCCACTCAATATCCATCGGGCGAGCATAATGTTTTTCAATGGCCAATGCATAACGGGCCAACTCTTGAACTTCGTGATCTTCAAGAGAGTAACGGTTTCTCAGTTCGGTGGGCACATCGATGGTTTTGACCAGTTTGCCTGTTTCTTTCATGTCCTCACTTGAGCAAAAAACCATTTGTTGAAGTTTTGAGCCCAAAGTTTTGCGAATGATGGCTTGATGACCTGCTGAGAGCATGGGTTTGTGAACATAAAATTCATCTGGATTGACGGCACCTTGAACCACCGTCTCTCCAAGGCCCAAGCTTGAAGTGATGAACACAATGTCTTCAAAGCCAGATTCCGTATCAAGCGTGAACATCACACCCGCAGAGCCCAGGTCAGACCTCACCATGCGCTGTACGCCTGCAGACAAGGCGACACTGGCATGTTCAAACCCTTTGTGTACACGGTAACTGATGGCCCTGTCATTGTACAAAGAGGCAAAAACCTCCTTCATTTTGAGAAGTATGTTTTCAATCCCAGAAACATTCAAAAAAGTTTCTTGTTGCCCTGCAAAGGATGCATCTGGCAAGTCCTCCGCCGTTGCCGATGAGCGAACCGCATAAGAGGCAGAGTCCTGAGAGGTAGCATCGAGTTTTTGATACGCTTGCTTGATCGCTAGTTCCAAGTCACTTGGGAAAGGTTGGTGTTCAATCCAGGAGCGAATTTCTTGTCCTGCATGTGCCAAAGCATTCACGTCTTCAATGTCCAAGCTTTGGAGTCGGTTTTGAATACGCTCATCTAAATCTTGATGCTTTAAAAAAGCCCTAAAAGCGAAGGCGGTGGTTGCAAAGCCAGTAGGCACACGAACACCGTTTGGCAGTTGAGAGATCATTTCCCCAAGGCTTGCGTTTTTACCACCCACCGATTCAACATCGGTCATTCTCAAATTCTCAAATGGGACCACTAAGTCTGTTTCTGCAAAAAGGGCGGACATGCTCGATAACTCCTAGATAGGGATCTGTAAAATTAATCTGAATTTCATTGGAATCGATGGTCAAACACAAAGAAAAACATGGTTTCACCGGATAATGAACCCTATTTTAGGTCTAGGCAAGTCCCAATAGGGACTTATCACCCATCTTATTTTTACCTAAGTCAAGAAAGTTGACGATGACCCACCGAAGTGTGTTTTTTATATCCGATGGAACAGGGATCACCGCTGAGACCTTTGGGAATGCGATTTTGGCGCAATTTGAGTTCAAGCCCCGACATGTCCGATTGCCATTTGTTGATACAGTTGACAAAGCGCATCAGGCGGTGCGTCAAATCAATCACACTGCTGAATTGGAGGGGCAAAAGCCCATCGTGTTTACAACGTTGGTGGATGTAGACGTTCTGGGTGTGATCAAGGACAATTGCAAAGGCATGTTGCTTGATATGTTCAGCACTTTTGTCAATCCTTTGGAAGAAGAGTTAGGCATCAAGTCTCATCACCGTGTGGGTAGGTTTTCCGATGTCAGCAAAAGCAAGCAGTACCATGATCGCATTGAAGCGATCAATTACAGCTTGGCCCATGATGATGGGCAGTTGAACCGCGACTTGTCCTTGGCCGATGTGATTTTGGTTGGGGTCAGTCGCAGTGGTAAAACTCCAACCAGTCTCTACCTGGCCATGCAACATGGTTTAAAGGCTGCGAATTATCCTTTGATACCTGAAGACTTTGAACGAAAACAACTTCCTCCGGCTTTGAAATCAAACATTGGAAAAGTTTTTGGCTTGAGCATTCATCCAGAGCGATTGAGCGAGATCAGGCATGAGAGGCGACCAGGATCCAAGTACGCAGACTTGCTCAACTGTCGTTGGGAAGTTTCGGAAGCCGAGTCCATGATGAGAAGAGAGGGAGTTCGTTGGTTATCGACGACCACCAAAAGCATTGAAGAAATTGCAACCACCATTCTGCAAGAGATCAGGCCGCAGTCGCTAACCTATTGAACAAGTGAGGTCTCTAAATGCAAACTCGATGTGTTTGAAGCCCTCACTCAATGTTCCACCTTTTTTGACCTAATTTGGGGTCAATGATGATGGACCAGTAGGGGCTTAAAGTCCCAGAGCCGCTATACCTGCTTTGGCGATCAATACATCATCGCTGGATTTAACGCCGCTTACACCTACTGCGCCAATGACTTGCCCGTCGGCCATGATGGGAACGCCGCCTTCAAGCAGGCCTTTCAATTCAGGCGCACTTAAAAAGGCGTAGCGTCCGGCATTGATGATGTCCTCGTATGCCTTTGATTCGCGACGACCCAAGGCCGCTGTATGCGCTTTTGCGGGAGCCATGTGTGATGTCATGGGCGCTGCGCCATCAAGCCTTTGCAACCAAAGCAGATGCCCGCCGTCGTCCACGATGGCAATGCTGACAGCCCAATTGTTTTTAAGGGCTTCGGCTTCAGAGGCTGCAGCAATTTTCTTGACATCGACCAGTTCGAGAACGTGTTTGTTTTTCATTTCTTGTGCTCTTATAAAGTGTAAAAATGGTTAAAAATACCCAGTGTTTTTAGGGCTATTGTGTTTTGAAGCGCTTTTTTTTAATAGCATTGAAAGTGTAATAGATCTTTTAAGTGATTTTTGAGTGTTTTTTCGACTCAAAAGACTAAAAAAACGGTTTGAAAGGCTTGTGTTGATAACTCTGCTCAAAAATGCTTGAATTTATTTACATTTTGACTTGAAATTCTTTAGAATGTCCTTACCTACTTTGTAGTAACTTTTTAGGAGACGCAAATGAACGAAAACCTTCAATCATTGGACTATCAATTTCTGAACACTTCTGCGGTGGACAGGAACCGTGTTTTGAGAAACACTTATTGGTTATTGGCCATCAGCATGGTCCCAACCGTTTTGGGAGCTTGGCTTGGTGTGGCCACAGGTTTGAGTCAGGCCTTGTCTGGTGGCTTGGGTTTGGTTTTGTTTTTGGTAGGTGCGTTTGGCTTTATCTACGCCATCGAAAAGACAAAAAATTCGGCTGCTGGTGTTCCCGTTCTTTTGGCCTTCACATTTTTCATGGGCATCATGCTCTCTCGTTTGATTGCCATGGTCCTGGGCTTTAAAAATGGCACTGAACTTGTGATGACGGCCTTTGGCGGAACTGCTGGCGTGTTTTTCATGATGGCTTCTTTGTCCACCGTGATCAAGCGAGATTTGAGTGGTATGGGCAAGTGGTTGTACGTAGGCGCAATTGTTTTGATGGTAGGGAGTTTGATCAACGTGTTTGTCGGCTCAAGTGCTGGCATGATGGCCATCTCTATGTTGTCGATTGCAATCTTCAGCGCTTACATGCTCTACGATATCAAGGAGATCATTGACGGCGGTGAGACCAACTACATCAGTGCAACTTTAAATTTGTATTTAGACATCATCAATGTCTTTCAAAGCTTGTTGGCTTTGTTGGGTATTTTTGGTGGCGAAAAAGAGTAACACCCTAAGAGTTTGCCATTCTTAAATCAAGGACCCTTCGGGGTCCTTTTTTATGGGCGTTCAAAAGCAGCAATGCTTTCGACGTGAGCTGTATGCGGAAACATGTTCACGATACCTGCGCTTTTGAGGACATAACCTGCCTCAACCAAGACGTTGGCATCTCTTGCCAAGGTGGCTGGATTACAACTCACGTAGACAATTCTTTCGGGCGCCTGAAAATCGTGATGCTCTTCCTTCATCAGTTGGGCCAGTGCTTTGACCAATTCATAAGCTCCCTCTCTTGGCGGGTCAATCAACCATCGCTGAGCAGTTTCTAGGCTTTGAAGTTGATCGGATGTAATTTGAAAAAGGTTTTGACTTGAAAATGTGACAGGGCACATTTTGCAAGGTTGAGAAAGACCGATTTGCCCTTGGGCATGGTGACGCGCCGATTGGTTCAAGTTGTAATTGTCTTTAGCTCTTTGAACCAATTCAACACTGCCTTCAATACCAAAGACTTTCGCTGCCTTGGTGGCGAGGGGTAGGGTAAAGTTTCCTAACCCACAAAACCAATCAATGACTGTGTCGCAGGCTTGTGGCTCCAGGAGTTGGATGGCCTTGCTGACCAAGACTCGGTTGATAGAAGGGTTGACCTGGGTAAAGTCAGTTGGGCGGTAGGGCATTTCAATTGAGAATTCAGGCAAAGCATAGGAGAGAGACTTTTCTTGCTCGGGGTAGCTTGCATGACTGTTTGTTAAATGAGATGGCATCAAATGGACGCTATCAAGACCTTGAGGCTGAAGCCACCACTGAATGTGGTGTTGAGATCCAAATTCTAAAAGTTTTCTTTGGTCACCCAAACTCAATGGAACCATGTGTCTCAAGACCATGGCTATGACGTGGTCTCCACAGGCCAGCTCTATTTGAGCGCAATGCTCTCTGCTTTCTAGGGATTCAATCAATTTCCTCAAGGGCATCAGCAAGGCGCTGACATGGACGGGCAAAATCGGGCAGATTTGCATGTCTGCGACATAGCGACTCTTTCTTTCATGAAAGCCGATGAGCACCATGTTTTTTTTTCGAACATCTCTGATCGATAATCTTGCTCTGTAGCGGTAAGACCAGTCAGGTCCTTGGATGGGGCGAGAAATATTTTCTGGCTTGACTTGTCCAATGTGTTTTAAAAGATCTTCTAGTGCCCTTTGCTTCACGGCAATTTGTGCGCCAGGCTCTAGATGCTGCATTTTGCATCCGCCACAAGCACCTGTGTGGTAGCCCGCATGTGGGCAAGCCGGCTTGACTCTGGAGTAGGATTCTTTGTAGATCTCTTGTAGCGAGGCCATCTCCCAGTTGTCTTTTTTGCGGTGAACATTGGGCCTTACGCGCTCAAACGGGAGGGCTCCATCCACAAAAACCACTTTGCCATCCTCTTTGTGCCCAATTCCTTTTGCATCTAAATCCATCGATTCAATGTACAAAGACTTGTCTTCAAAAACAGGGATGTGCATTTCGTTAGGCATAGATTTTAGAGACAAAGAACTCATTGAAAAAGGGCCATGTCCATTGTTAGGTTGGTCGTTTGAAGACAGCCCAGCCCGATACGCTGGGCTTTTCGCCAAGGCTGATCAAGCGTTTATCGAGCAGGAAGCATCTTCACCGGATCAATGGGCTTTCCTTGCTTGCGCACCTCAAAATGAAGCTTGACTTGATCGGTATCGGTGCTGCCCATTTCAGCAATTTTTTGCCCACGTTTGATGCTTTGGTCTTCTTTGACCAGCAAAGTTTGATTGTGTGCATAAGCGCTCAAATAGGTGTTGTTGTGCTTAAGAATGATCAAATTCCCATAGCCTCTAAGTCCAGAGCCAGCGTAAACCACTTTGCCATCGGCCGCAGCCAAGACAGGGTCTCCGGCTTTGCCTGAGATGTCAATGCCCTTGTTTTTGATTTCATCAAAGTAAGCATTCAAGCTTCCATTGGCCGGCCAAGAAAATACAATTTCCTCGGCGCTATCGCTCATGACGGGTTTTGTGGCTTGAGCTTGAGCGGGCGCGGGGCTTATGGTGTTGGCCATTTGGATAGGCGTGCTGGAAGCCGGTCGAGTGATGGGGCTTGTGACGACCTCTGGTGAACTTGCAAGGGTTGGGGTTGCTGGAGCGGGAGCTTGTACCCGAAGCACTTGGCCCACTTCAATGTTGTTGGGATTGTCTAAGTTGTTCCATTTGACAATATCGCGCCAGTTTTGCCCTTGATCGAGTCCAATGCGAATGAGTGTATCGCCTTGTTTGACCGTGTAGTAGCCAGGTTTTTCAGCGTTTTCAGACCCCGATGGCGGAGTCGATGAGTTGTTTATTTTGGCCAAGCCCACGCTCATCCATACACCTTGGCTGCTCACGCCTTTTTTGTCTTCTACGGGTGCTGGCGTTGTCCGTGAGGTGGAACACGCGTTCAAGATCAGGGGCACACAAAAAGCCAGCATCAAATGCAAGCCCAAAGAGGGTTTGTGGATCAAACGAAGCATAGAAGTTCTAGTTTTGTTGGCCATTTTTTTCATGCGACGCCTGATTTTAGGGGAACAAAGTGAACAGGTTCAAGTACTTGTCTCTCGATGCCTTTGTTGGTTTTATCGATCACCAAAAGGCTTTGTGATCCGTCTTGCGCCCAAGGTGCAACGATTCTGCCGCCTATGTCCAATTGATCTATCCAAGCTTGTGGGAGCGTGTCTCCTCCAGCAGCGGAGATGATACCTGAATAGGGTGCTCCTTGTGGATAACCCAACATGCCATCGCCAAAGATCAAATGAACATTTTCAAGGGCAAGCTGGCTTAAATTGTGAGTGGCTTTGTCATGCAGTCCTTTGAGCCGCTCAATGCTAAAGACCTCTTTGCTGAGCGCGGCCAAAAGGGCAGCTTGGTAACCACATCCGGTGCCAATTTCCAAGACTCGGTTCAATTTTCCTGTGATCAGTAGGTTTCGTCCTTGACGGAGCAGGGAAATCATTCGAGCTACGACATTGGGCTTGGAGATGGTTTGTCCCAGTCCAATCGGTAAGCTCGTGTCTTCATAGGCTTGGTTGACCAAGGCGGTATCCACAAAGCGATGCCTCTCAACCTGACGCAAGGCTTGGAGAACCATTTCATCATCTAGGCCCTGAGCAATCAGCTTTTCGATCATCTTTTCTCTGACCGCTTTGGAGTCCAATCCCAAGCCACTGGGTTTATTTTGTGGAACCGAGGGCTTGGGTGTTTTGTCCATCCCCCTTTGATTTGAAGGGGTCATCACCTTGGTGGCAGAAAGCAGGACTTGAGGGGGCGCTTTATCGCTGCCGAAGTCTATTTTTGCGGGAAATGCAGGTCTTTTTTTCATCAAGTCGTGTTACAAAACATCAATGAAATTTTCTGCCCAAGGTGCCATGGCCGTGTAATCGGTCAAATCAATTTGAATGGGGGTGACAGACGTGAGTCCTTGCCGGGTCGCAAAAAAATCGGTCCCCTCAGACTCGTCTTTAGCTGGACCAGCGGCACCGATCCAGTACATGGTCTCCCCTCTGGGATTGATTTGAGTGATGACCTTTTCTGCGGGATGTCTGCGTCCCAAGCGGCAGATTTTGAAGCCCTTTTGTTCAGCCATGGGCAAATTGGGGATGTTCACATTCAAGAGCCAAGGTTGCTGCTCAGTGCGGGCTTGACCAGGAGAAAAATGCCGAACAAGGCCTTTCTTGATAAAAGCGTCAACCAGTGATCTGGCTCTTTGAGCTGCAACGTCGACGTGCTCCCAACCCTTGTCCACTTGCGAAAACGCAATTGAGGGGATGCCCATCAAATACCCCTCCATGGCTGCACCAACCGTACCCGAGTAAATGGTGTCATCTCCCATGTTGGCACCATTGTTGATGCCAGAGATGATCAAATCAGGCCAAAAGTCCAAGAGGCCCGTTAATGCAATGTGTACACAGTCTGCGGGAGTACCGTTCACATACCTGAAGCCACGCTCTCCTAGATGCACGTACAAAGGGGAGTTCAAAGTGAGTGCGTTGGATTTTGCACTGTTGTTGAGTTCGGGCGCGACGACCTCAACATGCCCTAAATTTTTAAACGCTTCATAAAGGGCCACGATGCCGGGAGCGCGGTAGCCATCGTCGTTGGAGATAAGAATGTTCATGTAGGTGTCTAGACTGAGATGGTTCAGATTGTATGCCCTGAGTCCATGGCACAACTCTGTAAAAGCTTGAGCCAATCCGAAAGGGTGCTGTGACCATTCACTGGACTCTGTAGACCAAAAACCCTTTTTATTTTAATACTATAGAGTTATTTTTAATGGCTTGAAACAAGAGATCTGAGCCCAAAACGTTGTAAGCCTGCAAGAGGAGATAGAGTTGGAAATCAAAAGAAGGCTATAATCGTAGGTTTTCCCTTGCCACACCACAATTTAGACGCTGTGGGTGGCTATAACCACAAGGAGTGTTTATGCGTCATTATGAAATCATACTCATGATCCATCCGGATCAAAGCGAGCAAGTCCCCGCCATGATGGAGAGGTACAAAACGCTCATCACCAACAGCGGCGGTGCAATCCATCGAATTGAAGATTGGGGAAGACGCCAATTAACGTACATGATCAACAAGCTTGCAAAAGCCCACTACTTGTGCGTGAACATTGAGGCTTCTAAAGAAATCATTGCTGAACTCGAGCACGCATTCAAATTCAACGATGCAGTGTTGCGTCATTTGACCGTTCTTAAAAGCAAGGCAGAAACAGGTCCTTCATCAATGATGAAGTCTGTTGAACGTGAAGAAGCGCGTAAAACACAACAAGCTGAATTTCAAGCTTAATTCATTGACACTGAGTGAATCGTCTGGTTTTAACTGCGTTGTTGGTTGAAATCGCGCCTCTCAGGTACACCCCAGCAGGCCTTAGCGCAGCAGATGTTTTACTAGAACACGAGTCTGAGCTCCTAGAGGCCGGTGTATGTAGACAAGTCAAGGCAAGTCTGAGAGGTAGAGCGTTGGGTGAGTTGGCTGAAAAAATAATCAAACTCCCTTTGGGAAGTCATTGTGAGTTTGAAGGTTTTTTAGCTTCACCCAGAAATTCTAAAAGTGTTGTTTTTCATTTGACCCAAATTAATCAAATTTCATAGGAGGCCCCAATCATGGCCACATTTAAAAAATTTAACAAAGACAAGCGTCCAAAACGCAATACCCAATCGCTGCTTTTTAAACGCAAGCGTTTTTGTCGCTTTACTGTGACTGGTGTTGTAGAAATTGACTACAAAGACATCGACACTTTAAGAGACTTTATTGCCGAAAACGGCAAAATCATTCCAGCACGTTTGACCGGAACTCGTGCGATTTTTCAACGCCAGTTAAACACCGCCATCAAGCGTGCTCGTTTTCTAGCCATGTTGCCTTACAGCGACCAACACAAGATCTGAGGGGAGTTGACATGCAAATCATATTGCTAGATAAAGTTGTTAATTTAGGTAATCTAGGTGAAATCGTTCGTGTCAAGGATGGTTATGCTCGTAACTTTTTGATCCCTTCTGGCCGCGCACGCAGGGCGACCGATGTGGCCATCAAGGAGTTTGAACTTAAAAGAGCCGAACTTGAAAAAGCGGCGGCTGAAAAATTTGCCGAGTCTCAAGCCTTGGGTGAAAAATTGTCTGGTGTGACAGTCAAAATCACTCAAAAAGCGGGCGTTGATGGCCGCTTATTTGGCTCAGTTACCAACTTTGACATCGCTGAGGAACTAAATAAACTAGGTTTCAAAGTCCTCAAAGCACAAGTTCGTATGCCCAAAGGCCCCATCAAGGTCGTTGGTGATTCCACCGTCAGTGTCTCTTTGCACACCGATGTGGTGACCGAAATCACCGTTTCTGTATACGGAGAAACCGCTTAAGATTTGATTGTTTTAAGTCTCAAGGCCTGAAGGAGCCTCCTGGTGTTGAACTTGGAGGCTTTTTTCATGGGCGTGGGATCTTTTAGACAGCTTGTCCCCAGCATATACACACACTTACACAATGACTTATTGAATGAAAAGGTTTAGGATGGATGTTTTAGAGGTGATAGATGTCAGCCGTTTTATCCAGTTTGCAAGAAGATCAATACCCTGACCAGGCTGTGTCGCAGTTGAGGATTCCTCCGCATTCTTTGGAGGCGGAATCCAGTGTTTTGGGCGGCCTGCTTTTGGACAACACCTCTTGGGACAAAGTAGAGGACTTGCTGTCTGAAAACGACTTCTATCGCTACGAAAATCGGATCATCTATGCGTGCGTCTTGTCATTGATCAACGCCAATAAACCGGCGGATGTGATCACTGTGTATGAGGCCCTACAAAACCAAGGTAAATCGGAAGAGATAGGTGGGCTTGCATACCTTAATTCTTTGGCCCAATTTGTCCCAAGCAGCGCCAACATCAGACGCTACGGGGAGATCATACGAGAGCGCTCCATTTTAAGAAAGCTCGTCAGCGCGAGCGATGATATTGCAACCTCAGCGTTTAATCCGAAGGGGAAACGAGTCGATCAAATTTTAGATGAGGCGGAGCAAAAGATCTTCAACATAGGAGAGGAAGGTTCTCGAATGAAGCAGGGTTTCCAAAACATGGACACCTTGGCGGTTGAGTTGATGGATCGTGTTGAGGAGATGTCTCAAAATCCCAATGACATCACCGGCGTACCGACTGGATTTTACGACTTTGACCGAATGACCAGTGGCTTACAACCCGGTGACTTGATCGTTCTTGCAGCTAGGCCCTCCATGGGTAAAACAGCTTTGGCCATCAATATTGCAGAGCATGTGGCCATCAAAGAGCAACTGCCAGTTGCTGTATTTTCGATGGAGATGGGTGCTTCCCAGTTGGCCATTCGTATTGTGGGCTCAATTGGTCGCATTGACCAAGGACATCTTCGAACTGGAAAGCTGTCTCCTGATGAGTGGCCCAAACTCACAGAGGCCATTGAGCGCTTGAGAAATATTTCATTGCACATCGACGAGACACCAGGGGTCACACCTACGGAGCTGAGGTCCAATGCAAGGCGCTTGGCGAAAAGATGTGGCAAACTAGGTTTGATTGTTGTCGATTACATTCAGTTGATGTCAGGCACGTCCAGTGACAATGACAACCGTTCGACGGAATTGGGTGAGATTTCTAGAGGTTTAAAAATGTTGGCCAAGGAGTTGCAATGTCCCGTGATTGCGCTGTCCCAGCTGAACCGCGGTGTTGAGCAAAGAACTGACAAGCGTCCCATGATGAGCGACCTTAGAGAGTCAGGTGCCATCGAGCAAGACGCAGACATCATCATGTTCATTTACCGTGATGATTATTACAACAAAGACAGCAAAGAGCCTGGTGTTGCAGAGATATTGATTGCAAAACACAGAAATGGACCAACGGGCGTTGTGAAATTGACTTTCCTAAAGTCGATTACAAAATTCGAGTCGATGGCTTCAGGCGGGGGAGAGTATTGAGCCCATGTTGAAATCAAGTATTGAATTTGTATGATGAAAGTCATCAAAGCCTCTTTTTAGAGGCTTTGATATGAAAAGAAATTAACCGTGTGCCTCTAGAGGTTTGCCATTGACTTTGACTGGGTTAGCACTGATGAGTGAGAAGGCCACGATGCATGGTTTATCTGTTCGGTTGAACCAGTTGTGAACAGTTCCTCTTTGTACCAAAATGTCGCCTGCTTTTAGAGTGACCATCACATCATCATCAAGCGTCATATCGATTTCACCTGAAATGACGACAGCATAGTCAATGGAATCTGTGCGGTGATTTCTAGGAGAAACACCAGGTTCAAATTGAACAACTCTAAAAACGCTTCCATTGTCGACAGTGGTTTTAAAGGATGCTTTTGTCGGGTCGGTAAAACCATCGTTATCTACGGGAAAGCCTTGAGAAGACCAGATCACTGAAGATGACGCGCCAGGTCGGTTTGAGATCACGTTTTGCACAAGTTCGTCAATTTCAACGATGGCTTTGCCATGTTCATTGTGGCCAGTAACGACGCGGCGAATTTTCAAGCTCATTGGATGTCCTTTAAGAGTGGTTTAGAAGTGGTTATTGAATAGAGTGACGGTTTAAAAAGGCGGTAAAGATTTTCGTAAGCTTGGGCTCAGCTTGTTTCCACTCCTGGCGATCCCATTCTTTTAAAAGTTGATCATCCGGGTAGAGGGCGACCACATTCTCGTGGATTTCGCAATTTGGAAGCAGCTTTGCAGCTTTTCTGGCGGTGACCGGTGTATGGATCACATCATTGCCAGCAATCAGGCAAGCCGGTGCAGAAATGTCATGAAGTTGCTCCTCGGTGGCGCCAACAATAGGCAAGGTAGCCGATTTTAAAAAGCACTCACGCCAGTAGGTCATGACGTTGATAAATTCCTCAGGGGGCGTAGATTTCAACTTCTTTAAGTTGGAGGGCCTCGCCTCAATCAGCGATTTAAAGTGTTCAGTTTGACAAATGGCATCCATCCCTTTGTTTTGAGCTAGGGCGATGAATTGCCCGTAATACTCTTGAGCCAAGTGATTGACCGCATCCAGTCCACCCGTCAGTCTCCATAAAAGCAAACCTTGAGTTGCCTTTGGGTGTCGAATGGCAAACAAGATGGCCAACCTTGCGCCTGCAGAAGAGCCACCAACGACCAGTGGCAATGCATTCAGTTGCAAGGCCAACTCATACAAGTCATCTGCCCAGACCTCATGTTCGGATGCGCTCCCATCAAAACCTACTTCAGAAGCGCCGCAATTTCTTCTGTCATGAAGCAAGACTCGGTAGCCAGCATTTGCCAATTCTTTGGATAAATTCAAAAGCTCGTTGTACGGTCGTCGACTTCCAGGCGTCAGAGCAATCCAAGGCCCTGTCTCTCCTATGACTTCGTAATGAATAGCGATATTTCTGACGATGGCTTGAGGCACAGTTGTTACCTTTTAAATGTAAGTCAATGCTGAACAATTTAACAGAAATTTCATCTTTGTAAATTACGTTAATCCCTGATTTTGATGTCTTGTAGGATGAAGAGGTCGTTGATCAAAAGTCCTTGCTCATGAGGTCAAGAGGTTTCAAGTGAAGGGCCCCGTTTTTACAATTAAGGTGTTCTACGGATAGCTTTAAATCGGCAATTGGATTATGATGAAATGACCATTAAAGTGAATTTTCAACCATGACTGAATTGATGAGAAAAATAGTTTTCTTAAGCCTATTTTTATTTGCATTTGCAAATGCTGAAACTGTCTTTGTCGACGTCAAAGGTGATGTAGATCTCGAGAATTTCAGTTGCTCCAAAACCAATAGTGTTTTGATCAAAAGGGCATGCTATCAATCCGAGGATTCTTATTTGCTGGTTCAGATCAAAGACAATTGGTTTCAACATTGTTCAGTTGAACAAAAAAAATTCGACGCCTTGATGAAGGCCAGTTCTTTCAACCGTTTTTATAACGGAGAAATCAAAGGCAAGTTCAGTTGTTACCATTGAAAAAATGTAATACCTAGAGATTCAGTATTTTTAAAATCTATTTACCAATCATGCAAGAAAAAAAATTAACAGGAAAAATCGCAAGAGAGAACATCAAGCATATGAGTGTTCCCAGAGCGCCTGAAGGACTGCTTGAAGGCTTTAGATCTCTTGGGGATGCTTCGGGTGTCTTGTCTGATGTCATGGACGAACTTGGGGTGACTGGTGTCATAGGGGCGAGTGTTTTAAGGCCGACCATGTTTGATGTTTGTCGTGTAGGTGTTGCATTGACAGTAAGAAACATCATGCAGCGTGATCATGTTTACGAGGCCGCTAAAGCCAAGGTCAATGGCATGGCTGAATTTGAGGCTCATAATTTGGCTCAGGCCGATGATTTTGTGGTGATTCAAGGGGTGTCTGGAGTCTCCAACATGGGCGGTATTTCCTCCCAAACTGCGCTTAGGCAAGGTGAGGTGGGGGCCATTGTTGAAGGCGGAATCAGGGATGTTGCTCATTCACGCTCAATTGGTTTTCCAGTTTGGTCAACTGAAATTACTCCCATCACGGGTAAATGGAGAATTCAAACCGTTGAGATCAATGGCGACATACAAATCGCGGGTGTTCGAGTCTCTTGTGGCGACATTGTTTTTGCTGACTCTACGGGGGTTTGCTTCATTCCGATTGCAAGAGCAGCAGAAGTTTTGATAAAAGCAAAAGCAGTTGTCCTTGCTGAGAAGAAAAAATGTGAAGCCATCGATGCAGGTGTTCCTGTGCCTGATCTCCCGAAAAATGCTTAGACCGATTGTGAAATGGATGGACAAGACATGATGAAGAGATTGTGATTGTTGTTCCATTTCCCTCAGGTGGTTCGGCCGATGTCATGGGTCGCTCATTGGCTCACTTCATGGGTACTAAGTTAAGTGTCACTTTGTTGGCTGAAAATAAGTCGGGGTCTGATGGTTTACTTAGCGTTGCTTATTCTGCCAACGCTTCACCTGATGTTTATACCTTAGGTATGCTCTGAGCAGGGGCTTCGGTCTAAGCCCCTTTTATTACGAAAAAATGGCGATTGATCCGATCAGTGGCCTGATCTAATTAACCACCTTGGTAAGAACACCCAATGTGTTGGTGGTCAATGTGAATTCACCTTATGAAATTTAGAAGATCTGGTAACTAAAGCCAAGGAGTGGCTAGGAGTCTTGACTTATGCTTCTGCTGGTGTTGCTAGTTACAAAAAGCTGCGCATTTTGCGAGGGCGAGGTGATGGATGAATTGGGTAACTTCATCGCAACATTTCAAGGTGTTTTTTAGTGCCAGATTGGCATCTAAAATAGATGATTAAGAGATAATTTTAAGGTTGATCATGAAAAGTCATATTTTTGCAATAAATAACCGTTTTGTTAAATCGCTTTGTATCGCTGTTATTTTTTTCAGTTGCTCTTGTGTTTTTTCTCAAAATTATCCCAATAAACCCGTCAAATTGATTGTGCCGTTTGCTCCTGGTGGTGGCGCAGATATCGTAGCAAGAGCCATTTCCCAACCCATGGCCCAGTTGCTTGGCCAAGCTGTAGTGATTGAAAATAAACCTGGTGGTGGCGGAACCTTGGCCGCTGATTACGTAGCGAAATCGGCTCCTGATGGATATACTCTTTTGTACACCACGCCGGGTCCGCAAATGACCAATCCTTATTTGATGGACAGGTTGCCTTACAACTCTGTGACTGATTTAACGCCAATCAGCCAAGTTGTTTTTGGAGCAAGTGTGTTGGTGATCAATAAAAACTTACCAGTGAACTCCCTCAAAGAATTGATCGCGTATGCAAAGAGCAATCCTGGAAAAATCAGCTTTGCCAGTTCTGGAATAGGCTCTTCGAGTCACTTGGCGGGCGAGCTTTTTAAATCTCGCGCTGGCATTGATATTTTTCACGTTCCCTATAGAGGCACTGGTCTTGCGTTGCAAGACATCATCGGCGGGAACATATCAATGGCAATCGACGCATTGGGTGCATACCGTTCAAGTATTGAGTCAGGACATTTGAAGGTCTTGGGTGTTGCAACTTCAAAAAGACTTGGCGTTTTGCCAGGCGTGCCTGCTATAGCAGAGGAATTGCCTGGTTTTGAAGGGTCTCCTGTTACCTATATCAGCGTTCGAAGCGGTACGCCAAAAGCCATCATTGATCGGCTGAATAGAGACGTCAATCAGGTCTTAAAAATCCAAGAGGTCCGAACCCAATTGATGACTCTGGGCGTGATTCCTCAAGGCAATTCAAGTGAGGAAATGCAACAACTCATTCGCTCCGAGTCCTTGAAGTGGCAGCAAGTCATTGAACGATCAGGAGCCAAAGCTGAATGATTCATGTTGCTGTTGATTGCAGGGGGCTTAAGCAGTGAGCCCACAGTCCTTGGAGAAACTGGTGAATTGGACGATGCCATTTGGAAAATATGCAGGTCGCCCATTGGCTGAGCTTCCTGGGCATTACTTGGCTTGGTTTGCAAGAGAGGGCTTTCCAAAGGGGGAAATTGGAGAGTTATTGGAGTTGATGTACACGATTGACCACAATGCACTGCGCCATTTATTGATTCCTATTAAAAACAAATAGCACAAATCCTTTGTAATTTAAATGATAATTCAGGCTTGATCAATTCGAACGACGCAGTCTTAATATGAACATTGTTGATGGTTTTTTGGATGTCTCTCAATTCGTAAACTTAAGGCGTGACATTCATGCGCATCCTGAGTTGGGGTTTGAAGAATTTCGAACATCAGAGATTGTTGCCAAATGTTTGAAAGAATGGGGTATTGAGGTTCATACTGGCATTGCAGGCACTGGTGTGGTGGGTGTTCTTAAAAGGGGGTCTAGCAACAGATCCATTGGCTTGCGAGCTGATTTAGATGCCTTGCCTTTGCAAGAGGACAATCATTTCCCTCATAAAAGCGTGAACCCTGGGAAAATGCATGCGTGCGGCCATGACGGTCATACGACCATGCTATTGGCCGCAGCTTGGCATTTATCGCAAAGTGGTCAATTTGATGGAGCGGTGAATTTCATTTTTCAGCCCGCAGAGGAAATGGGTAAGGCCGGTGCCAAGAAAATGATTGAAGATGGACTTTTTCAAAGGTTTCCATGTGACGCAGTTTTTGCACTCCATAATTTTTCAATAGGCCATGTGGGGCATTTTGCGCTCAATCATGGTGCACTGATGGCATCAAGCAATACATGGCGTGTGACCCTTCATGGCCAAGGTACGCATGCATCGTTACCCCATACGGGTGTGGATCCAGTGGCCGCTGTCATTGATTTGGCCCAACAGTTGCAGTCCTTGGTCACAAAGCTCATTCCATCGACAGAGCGTGCGCTATTGGCTGTCACTCAGATCCAAGGTTCTGGTGCTCCCAACGTCATTCCGGACTCGGCGTTTGTGGGAGGTACCATCAGAACGTTTTCAGAGGATGCGACCAACAAACTGGAGAGCGGTTTGAATCGCCTGGCCAATGGAATTGCGCAAGCCCACGGATGTCGTGCAGATGTGAGTTTTTTACGTGCATCCCCTCCCGTGGTCAATCATGAGCGTGAAGCTAGATTTGCCGCAGAAGTGATGCGGGAGATTTCAGGTTCGACTGCCGTGAATGAAAACTTTCCTGCTGTCATGAGTGCAGAAGATTTTGCGCATATGTTGAAAGTCAAGCCTGGTTGCTATGCCTTCATCGGCAATGGGGATGGGGATCACCGAATGCCCGATCACGGACCAGGACCCTGTATTATTCACAACACATCATTTGATTTTAATGATGAAATTATTCCAATTGGCGCCAGTTACTTTGTCAAATTGGCTGAGAAGTGGTTGAGTCTTTAAGGAGAATTCGTATGCATTCAAATCTATTTAAATTCATTGCGGCAGCTTCATTGGTGCTTATGAGTTCCAGTGCAATGGCGCAAAAAGTCATAAAAATGATTGTTCCTTTTGGGCCTGGCGCAGTCCAAGACACAGTTGCCAGAACATTCAACAATGAGTTAGGACAAATTCTAGATGCCACGGTCATCATTGAAAACAAGGCAGGTGCGGGCAGCACCATTGGGACAAATTTTGTCGCAAAATCCGCTCCTGATGGAGCGACCTTGATCTTGTCTGCTGCGAGTCATACGCTTGCTGGTCATTTGTATGAGAAGTTACCTTATGACCCGATCAAGGACTTTACTGCTGTCTCGTTGATTGGTTATTCTGGTTATGTGATTGCAGCGCCAAGTCCATTGGGGGCCAATAACTTGAGAGACTACATCAGGATCCTCAAATCAAAACCCAAAGAATTTAACTATGCATCTGCTGGCAATGGCAGCGCATCTCATCTTGGAATGGCCTCCTTTTTAACCAGGGCCGGTATCGATATGCAGCACATACCGATGAAGTCGACTGGAGATGCGGTGAATGAAGTGTTGGCCAACCGAGTTCAGGGTGTGACCTCTGCAACCATCGGTCTGGTGGGTTTCAGGCAAGACGCGAGAATCAAGTTGTTGGCCTACACTGGCAAACAGCGTTCTAAGTTTTTACCTGAAATCCCAACGGTGTCAGAATCGGGTGTGCCTGGCTTTCATTTTGATTCTTGGATGGGTTTGCTGGCTGCTGCCAACACGCCCAAGCTTGAAGTTGAGAGAATCAATCGCTCGATGATCAAGGTCTTGGCGGATCCTGTGGTTCAAGAAAGACTCGTCAAGCTAGGTCTTGAAATCCAAACAGCTTCGCCTGAAGAGTTCCAACAAATTTTGATCGCAGATTGGCAAAACGCAGCCGTTATTGTTAAATCCTCAGGCGCAAAATTAGAGTAAATCCAAGTAAAGGAGCAAAATTATTTTTGGTCCTTTGAACT
>Ga0114959_10001501_pt1 | contig 20302 bp, 16 predicted proteins | sample C_130625_EF_Meta_FD_87317 | JGI IMG/M metagenome (GOLD analysis project Ga0114959, IMG submission 87317) | Freshwater microbial communities from Lake Croche, Canada to study carbon cycling - C_130625_EF_MetaG | ecosystem: Environmental > Aquatic > Freshwater > Lake | place: Lake Croche, Canada... | reverse complement strand
CGCTGCAGTGCAACACGAACATTTTCAAGCACGGTCAAGTGTGGAAAAACGGCGGAAATCTGAAAGGAGCGAATAATGCCGCGTCGTGCAATCTGCGCCGGGGCCTCGCGCGTAATGTCAATTCCATTAAATAAAATTTGGCCGCTACTAGGCTCTAGGAATTTTGTTAATAAGTTAAAGCAGGTTGTTTTTCCAGCCCCATTTGGGCCAATTAAAGCGTGAATGGTGCCCCTAGTCACATCTAGGTTTACAGCACTCACCGCTGTAAATCCTTTAAAGGATTTACCAAGATCAATTGTTTTTAATATTGTTTCTTGCAATCTCATGCCCTCTACCCCTCACTGGGGCAAGACATTGAGGATAACTCAAGATAGTTAGGCTTTATATAGCAATAACCCTAAAACCCATAGTCCTTCATGCCTAAGGGTTTTGTTTGATTTTTATAAACTTTTGGATTGCAACTCGGGCCAACTCATCTAGAACGTCAACCGGCACGCGTTGTGAGCCCTGAACAATCATGAGTGCGTAGGGTTTTGCAAGGGCGGAGGCCTCAGGGCAAAGACGCAACTCTTCGCCCTCTGCTGGAGATTGACTGCGCCAATAATTAATTGCAGCCTCAAGCTCTTGAATACTTATATACAACATGGAGTTGTGATGACTTACTTCTCTTGAATAGCCAACATTGTGCCGCGACACTTTTTAGCACCGCAGCGACACTCGTAGTCTTTTTTCATTTGTTTAGTAACCCGCCCATCAACATCAAGAGAGTAGTCATAAAACAACTCCTCGCCAACTTTCAAGGCACGCTTTGCGTAAATAAAAACGCGTGGCTCTCCGTTATAAATACCCTCTTTTGTTTCGCAACTTGGCTTGCATGAGTGATTGATCCAACGCGCGGCATTTCCACCATACTTTGCATCAATAACGCGACCATCATCTAAAGAAAAGTAAAACGTATGGTTTGGATCCTTCTTGTCGTGTGGATGGCGCTTGATAGCCAACTTCCAACTAATGCGCTCTCCCTTGTACTCAATAATGGCTTGACCTTTTTTAATTGGCTTAAGCACAAAAACACCTTTACCGTGAATAGGCGAAGATTTAACAACAATAGAGGATCGATCCACCTTGGGGGGTGTTATTTTTTTTGATTTCATATTTAAACGTCTAGGTTGCGAGCAATGAGTGCATTTTTTTCAATAAATGCGCGGCGAGGCTCAACCTCATCCCCCATTAATGTTGTGAATACTTGGTCGGCCGCAATAGCATCCTCAATCTTTACCTGCAACAGGGTGCGTGAGCTAGCGTCCATTGTGGTTTCCCAAAGCTGCGATGGATTCATCTCGCCCAAGCCTTTGTATCGTTGACGACTCAATACACGCTCAGCCTCCGACAACAACCAAGAGAAAGCAGCCCTAAAATCTCCAATCGTTTGCTCTTTCTGATTTTTATCGGGCTCGCCACGGCGCACTTTTGAGCCAGGCAAAACTTTGCCAGACAAAACTGCTGCTGCATTTGCGAGGCTTTGATAGTCGTCGCCATGAACAAAATCAGAGTTAATTGAAGACAGCTTGAGGTTGCCATGGATGCGGCGTGATAGCAACAATCTAAAGCGCTCAGTGCGATCCTCTTTTTGAACAATGATTTCTGGCGCTAAAGCCAATGGATTGGTTGATTCAGCCAAGGCTTTTCTTAAACGCTCAGCAGATTCATTGGCAGACTTCTCAATATCGAGATTTAGTTGTGTGCCAGAAGCTATTGCCCGCAAGGCGTCTTCGTCGATCGTGCGAGATAAGCGATCAACAATGGATTGAATTACCTGATAGTGTTTGGCCAACTCATTTAACGCCGCGCCCTCAATAATTTCTCCCCCAGGTGTTTGTAGAGAGGCTGTTTCTAGCGCAATCTTTAGCAACAACTGGTTGAGCTCTGCGTCATCTTTAATGTACTGCTCACTTTTTCCAAACTTCACCTTATAAAGCGGTGGTTGTGCGATGTAAATGTGCCCACGTTCAATAAGCTCTGGCATCTGTCTGTAGAAAAATGTTAATAACAAAGTGCGAATATGGCTACCATCGACATCCGCATCAGTCATGATGATGATGCGGTGATAGCGCAACTTGTCGGCCTTATATTCCTCAATGCCAATACCCGTACCAAGAACGGTAATTAAAGTAACCACCTCCTGGCTGGCTAACATTTTATCAAAGCGCGCTTTTTCTACGTTCAGAATTTTTCCTTTTAAAGGAAGAATTGCTTGGAAGCGGCGATCGCGCCCCTGTTTCGCAGAACCTCCTGCAGAGTCACCCTCAACAATAAATAGTTCAGATTTTGCTGGGTCTTTTTCTTGGCAATCCGCCAGCTTTCCAGGAAGCCCAAGGCCGTCGAGCGCGCCCTTACGCCTTGTCATGTCGCGTGCTTTGCGTGCGGCCTCGCGAGCTCGAGCAGCATCGACAATTTTTCCACAAAGAATTTTTGCATCTGCTGGGCGCTCTTGCAAATACGCACTAAGCGCCTCTGCAACAATCTCTTCTACCGGACCGCGCACCTCACTAGAAACCAGCTTGTCTTTGGTTTGACTTGAGAATTTTGGCTCTGGGACCTTTACTGATAATACGCAGGCTAAACCTTCGCGCATATCGTCTCCAGAAATTTCTACCTTAGCTCTCTTTGCAACCTCGTTTTCATCAATGTATTTATTGATGACGCGCGTCATTGCTGCGCGCAGGCCAGTTAAATGCGTTCCGCCATCACGCTGAGGAATGTTGTTTGTAAAACAAAGCACTTGTTCACTAAAGCTGTCATTCCACTGCATTGAAACTTCTGCGGTAATCTGCCCACCCAAATCGGACGGGCGAACCCCTTCAGCATAAAAAATGTTTGGATGTAAAACATTTTTAGTTTGGTTGATATATTCAACAAAACCTTTGACGCCACCAGAGTATGCGAAGTCTTCTTCTTGCCCCGTGCGTTGATCAATTAATTTAATGTGAACGCCATTATTTAAAAATGAAAGTTCACGAATGCGTTTTACAAGAATTTCATAATGAAACTCCACATTTCCAAAAATGGTTTCATCTGCTAAGAAGTGAACTTCAGTTCCTGAAAGCTCTGTATTCCCCGTAACAGTAATTGGAGAAACTGCAACACCATTCTCTTCTTGAATATTGCGATTCTTAATAACGCCGCGTTCAAACTCCATGTAGTGCGCTTTACCGTCACGACGAATGGTTAACTTCAGCCATTTTGATAGGGCGTTCACACAACTTACCCCCACCCCATGCAAACCACCAGAAACTTTATAGCTATTTTGGTCAAACTTACCGCCAGCATGCAACTCAGTCATTACAATCTCAGCAGCACTCCTTTTTGGCTCATGCTTGTCGTCATACTTAATTCCCGTTGGGACACCGCGCCCATTATCAACAATTGATATGGAGTTATCGGTTTGAATAACAACTGTAATTTCTGAGCAATACCCAGCCAAAGCCTCGTCAATAGAGTTATCTAAAACCTCAAAAACCAAATGATGTAAACCCGTTCCATCGGAGGTGTCTCCAATGTACATACCAGGACGTTTACGAACAGCTTCGAGACCCTCTAAGATTTGAATCGATGCAGCGCCGTACTGCTCTACTACTTTTTTTTCTTCAGTCATTTTTTTCTAAGTTAAATACGCATTGGCATCACAACATACTTAAAACTCTCTGAGCCAGGCAGAGTAATCACAGCACTACTGTTTGCATCACCTAAACTAATTTGGATTTTCTCGTTCTTTAGGTTGGATAAAACATCTAACAAATAGCTCACATTAAACCCAATTTCTACGGTGTCGCCACCGTATTCAGTCTCAATTTCTTCTTGAGCCTCTTCTTGCTCAGCATTAGTAGATTGAACCGTAATGCGATTGGGTGATAAAGAAAAACGAACACCTTTAAATTTGTCTGTCGTCAAAATAGCGGCGCGTTGCAGAGCTGCCTGCAAAACATCTCGACCAACAACTAATGTGTTTTTGTGTCCTTTTGGAATAACTCTTTGGAAGTCGGGAAATTTTCCTTCGACCAATTTAGAAATTAACTCAATATCACCAAAAGCAAATTTCACCTGATTTGCTGTTAGACTAATTTCCAACAACTCATCAGAGTCTTCCAAAAGGTGCTGGCACTCCAAAATGGTTTTGCGGGGAATGATAATTTCTTGCCTTTGACCAGAGCCTGATGGCACCTCAGACAATTCAACCTGAGAATATGCGAGGCGATGCCCATCGGTTGCAACTGCCACAACCTCTTTACCCTCGACAACCAACAACATTCCATTGAGGTAATAACGAATATCTTGTTGAGCCATTGAAAAGTGCACTTGGCTTATTAACTGACGGAAACTTTTTTGTGACATCTTCCATGTAGCAGTTACCTCACCAACACTTTGCATTACAGGAAACTCAGCCGCAGATAAGGTTTGCAAAGAGAAGCGGCTTTTACCGCTTTGCACAACCATGCGGTTATCTTTTAAGTTTAAAGAGACGGGGCCTTCCGGAAGTGCGCGCAAGATATCTAGTAGCTTTCTCGCAGCAACCGTGGTTGTTACGTCTTCCGAACCAACCCCAAAATTGGCATTAGTCGTAATTTGAATTTCAATGTCTGTCGAGACGAAAGAAACCTTTTCACCGTTTTTCTTAAACAAGAGGTTTGCCAAAATTGGCAGTGTGTGCCTACGTTCAACAATTCCACTAACAACCTGAAGGGGTTTTAGTAAGTTATCGCGAGAAGTGTTAACGAGTTGCATTGCTTTTAAATCCTTGTATATATCTTAGTAGTAATAGTAATAAGGGCGCTTATTTCTGTGGGTAAGTCATAAACCTTTTGTAAATCAACATCTTGTAAGACAAAAAACCTGTGGAAAACTACTGTATAAGCCTTGCATAAAATGGGGATAGCTTTTTTTCAATACCCTATTTTTGCATGAAGCTGTGTCTTTCCACAATTTATCCACACACAATCCCCAAACTTATCCCTAGGGTTGTCCACACACTTATCCACAGGCAGGGTTTAAGCCTTTAGGGTCTGTTCAATAACATGAATTTCATGGTTTAACTGGCCATCATGAGCTCGCTCATCTGCTATTTTGCGAACCGCATGTAAGACGGTTGTGTGGTCTCTACCACCAAAAAGCTCCCCAATTTCAGGAAGACTTTTTTGCGTTAATTCTTTGGCCATGAACATCGCAATTTGGCGCGGTCGCGCAATGTTCGCTGGCCGCTTCTTGGAGTACATATCAGCCACTTTGATGCTATAAAAATCAGCAACCGCCTTTTGAATGTTTTCCACTGAAATTTGGCGGTTTTGTATAGATAGAAGGTCTTTAAGTGCAACCCTAGCGACCTCAATTGTGACCTCGCGGCCATGAAAGCGAACAAAAGCCAAAATCTTCCTTAGAGCACCCTCAAGCTCGCGGACGTTCGAGCGTAGGTGTTTGGCCACAAAGAAGGCCACATCCTCGCTCATTGGTATCCCCTCGCTAATCGCCTTTTTCATTAAGATGGCGACTCGCATTTCCAGTTCCGGCGGCTCAATGGCCACAGTTAGGCCGGAGTCAAAGCGCGAAATGAGGCGGTCATCAATTCCTGCCATCTCCTTGGGGTACGTGTCGCTGGTGATAATCACCTGGGCTTTGTTGCTTAAAAGGGCCTCAAAAGCATAAAAAAACTCTTCTTGTGTCCTGGACTTACCACTAAAAAACTGAATATCGTCTATCAGTAAAAGGTCTAGAGAGTGGTAATAGCGCTTAAATCGGTCAAAAGCTTTTTGTTGATATGCGCGCACCACATCGGAGACATACTGCTCCGCGTGTATATAGCGGATGCGGGCATTGGGCTTTTCTTTTAAAAGATGGTTGCCGATCGCGTGGATTAGGTGGGTTTTGCCAAGCCCTACCCCTCCATACAAAAACATTGGGTTATATGAACTGCCGGGGTTGTGTGCAACTTGAATGGATGCCGCTCTAGCAAGTTGATTTGCTTTACCAGTAACAAAGGTTTCAAAGGTCAAGTTGGGGTTTAATTTTGAGTGATCCTCAAGCTCAAACGCACTTTCCTCTAGGGAGGTGGACGCTGGCTCGGGCGCGTTGGTTTGCTGGGGCTCTGGGGCGACACTCTTTAAGGGCGCTGGGGTTGCAGCCAAGGGTGCGCCAGCCTCGATATCGAGGACAAAATTAACATTTATGGGGAGCCCGAAGTACTGCGACGCTAGCTCTTGAAAGCGATCTGCAAACGTTTTCTTAATCCAGTCGAGCTTAAATCGATTTGGAGCGCCAACAGTTAGTGAGCGATCACTCTCGTCAAAAGATACGAGGGTTAGGGGTTGAATCCAGGTTTTAAATTGCTGGGGCGACAGCTCGCGGGAAAGGGCGCTAACGGCACCATCCCAAAAACCCAGGGGGCTAATAGAATTCAAGGCGGGGGGATTTTGTAGGTTGCTCATATTTTTGGAGGGTCCATTGTAGCGATGCTACAAAGTTATCCACAAGCTACAAAAACGTGGAAAAGCTGTGGATAACTTGTGTATAAACCCGAAAAATCCATATAAATTAATGGTTTAAGAAAAAATCATACAAAAATAGAGAAAAACACCTACATATTCATCAAGATTGATTGACCTTTTGCTTTGCAACAAGGAAAATAGCAGGTTTTGCAGGGATCTATCATGAAAAGAACATACCAACCATCAGTAACACGTCGCAAGCGTACACACGGCTTTCGTATTCGCATGAAAACGAAGAGTGGGCGCGCAGTTTTAAACGCACGTCGTGCAAAAGGCCGTAAGCGTTTGGCTGTTTAATCCAGTCATTGAACAGCGCTAGGATTTCTGAATTACTAAAAATACGCCCCAAGACAAGTTTGTATTGGGGCATGTATGCTGCGCCCGTTTTAGATGGCAGTAAACCAGATTTGGGGGTTGCTGTAGCTAAGAAATTAGCAAAAAGAGCGGTAGACCGCAATCGACTGAAAAGGATGATTCGCGAATTGGTTTGGACGGCCCAAGCCACCACCTTAAATAAAGATGTGGTGGTCAAGCTCAACAAGCCCATTGGTCGCGAAACTCGCGGCAGACTTAGAAAAAAAGAAAAAGACCTTCTACGCTCTCAGATTTCGGGGTTGATTTAAGGTGCGCGTTTTAAATGATGCGGCAATCAGGTTGGTAAAAACCTACCAATTACTTTTGAGCCCTTATCTTGGTATGCACTGTAAATATGTGCCGAGTTGCTCACAATACGCCTGCGACTGTTTTAGTCATTACGGGCTTATAAAAAGCATTGGACTTGTTGCATGGCGCATTCTGCGATGTAACCCGCTGTCACGAGGCGGTTATGATCCTGCGGTAAAACAAACAACTCATTAACTTAAGTGAATACAAATGGACTTTAAAAAAACAATTCTTTGGGCTGTGTTCTCGATGTCGGGTCTCATGCTCTACAACAATTGGCAGGTTCATGAAGGCAGGCCATCTTTGTTTGGTGGTGTGCCAGTAAGCAGTCCAACCGGAGCCGAGAAGGCTGTAGCCGTAAATAAGGTAGATGTACCAACACAAATATCGGGTGCGCCGACTATTGCCACTGCCCCAATTGTTAATTCGAGCGCGATTGAAAGTGCCGAAAAGTTTGTTTTGCAAAACGATGTATTGGTATTGGAAATTAGCGCTAACGGCGGCAATGTAATCGACGCAAAATTATTAAAAGCATTGACTGCAGAAAATAAGCCGGTCGAACTTTTCCAATACACACCAAATCACAAATACTTTGCTCGTTCTGGTTTGATTTCTTTAAACAATAACGACCTACCAAATCACACTAGTAACTTTAAGTTTATTCAATCGGGCAAGGACGGCGCAGGGCGCCCATACCTGACAATTGCCAGCGAGCGCAATGGCGTCAAGCTAGAAAAGACCTTCATTCTTAATCCGGGAAGCTATGTGGTTGATGTGGGTCATCGTGTTACTCAGTCGGGTGCTAGCGCTGCGCCCTTGGTTCTCTATACAGAGTTAGTAAGAGACGGTAGCCAAGAGAAAAAAATTGGGCCGTTTGATGGCGCCTTCTCGGCAAGCACCTTTACTGGGCCAGCCGCATACACCGATAAAGAAAAATTTAATAAGCTGGAATTTACGGCGATTGATAAAAATAAGGTCAGCCTTCCAACACAGGTGCCCGCTGGCGATCCCGCCTGGGTTGCAATGGTTCAGCACTACTTCGCTAGCGCATGGATTCCTGCCGATAAATTTGCACGCGATATCTATGTGGGAAGAATTGATAACGGCCTGTATCGCATTGGAATGCAAACGCCTTTGGGTGTGGTTGCGCAGGGCTCAACGGTTGTTGAAAAGTCTCGCCTATTTGTTGGCCCACAAGAGGAAAGTGTTTTAGAAACAATTACTCCGGGCTTTGAATTATTAAAGGATTATGGCTACTTGACTATTTTGGCAAAGCCCATTTTCTGGTTGCTAGAAAAAATTCATGGCTATGTTGGTAACTGGGGCTGGTCAATTATTCTCCTGACGATTTTGATTAAGCTGGTCTTCTTCCCGCTTTCAGCCGCAAGCTACAAGTCGATGGCGCGTATGAAAGAAGTGCAGCCACGCCTGATGGCAATGAAAGAGCAATATAAGGGTGAGCCACAAAAGCTAAATCAGGCAATGATGGAGATGTATCGCAAAGAGAAAATCAATCCTTTGGGCGGATGTTTGCCAGTCGTGATTCAGATCCCCGTATTTATTTCTTTGTATTGGGTCTTGTTGTCATCTGTAGAGATGCGTGGCGCCCCTTGGGTTTTATGGATTAGCGACTTATCCGTTCCAGACCCTTATTACATTTTGCCAGTCATCATGGCTGTTTCGATGTTTGTGCAAACCAAACTCAATCCAACTCCACCCGATCCTATTCAAGCAAAGGTGATGATGTACATGCCAATCGTATTCTCGGTGATGTTCTTCTTCTTCCCCGCCGGCTTAGTGCTCTACTGGGTGGTAAATAATTTGTTATCGATTGCGCAGCAGTGGCAAATTAACCAAATGTTTGGAAAAAAAGAAGCCAAGTAATTTATTGATGGCATAAGCATTCCATGGAAAACATACAGCAATGATGACTAGAAAGCTGCCCATCATTGCTGTAGCTACCGCCCCTGGTAGGGCTGGCGTTGGGGTTGTTCGTATCAGCGGACAAAGCCTCCAATCAATTACAAAAGCGTTTTTTCAAAAAGCGCTTTCACCCAGACAGGCAAACCTACTTACCTTGCGCGATGCCGGTGGTCAGACCATCGATCAGCTCATCGCAATTTATTTTGCCGCCCCCGCCTCGTTTACTGGCGAAGATGTTTTGGAGCTTCAATGTCATGGAGGCCCTCAGCTTCTAGAGTTGGTCATGAAGCGCTGCCTTGAGCTGGGAAAGGTTGATGGCCTGGTGATTGCTGAGCCTGGAGAATTTACCCTGCGTGCCTATTTGAACAACAAAATTGATTTGGCTCAGGCCGAAGCTATTGCCGATTTAATTGACGCACAAAGTGAGGCTGCTGTTCGTGGCGCAGCCAGATCATTGCAAGGCGATTTCTCAGAGAGCATTAATGATCTGATTGAAGAGATTACTCAGCTGCGCATCTTAGTTGAGTCCACTTTAGACTTCCCCGAAGAAGAAATTGAATTTTTGGAGAATGCGCAGGCACGCGCTCGACTGTTTGCTGTCAAAGAAAAACTAGAGTCTTTGCGGAATGGCGCTAAACAGGGAAAAATTCTACGTGACGGTATTCAGCTTGTTCTTGCTGGCGCTCCTAACGTTGGCAAGAGCTCTTTGCTCAATAGGCTTGCAGGCGAAGAGGTTGCTATTGTTACCCCTATCGCAGGCACCACTCGTGATCGTGTAAAAGAAAGCATCACCATCGAGGGTGTGCCGATGCACATTATTGATACTGCCGGCTTGCGTGAGACAAGCGATGTGGTTGAAGCAAAAGGCATCGAAAGATCTTGGGATGCAATTCGTCTGGCTGACTTGGTGGTTTTTTTAACGGACCCCAATTCCGCTGAAGATGGGTTGAAAGAGCGGATTCTCCAAGAGCTCCCTGCAAAGTGCCCGGTTTTAGAGGTTATCAATAAATCAGACTTGATGTCTTTGGTATCTCCCGCGGCTCCAAAAGAGGTTATTGTGATTTCAGCCAAAAATGGCGATGGAATTGACCGCTTAAAGCAAAAAATACTAGAAATTGTGGGGTGGAACGGCTCCCAAGAGGGCGCGATTGTGGCCAGAAGAAGGCATTTAGACTGCCTCGAACGCGCTTCAGAACATATTGCAAGATCTGAACAATTCGCAGCAAATGGGAATAATTCGCTCGAATTATTCGCAGAAGAGTTATCTTTAGCCCAAAATCACCTAGGGCAAATCACTGGAAAGCTGCTTCCAGACGACCTTTTGGGAAAAATTTTTAGCCAATTCTGCATTGGTAAATAGAGGGTTTCCTCTGTGCCTAGTCAAGGCTTCAAATATGACCAAAATGTTAAAATCACGGGATTAAAAATTTAAATCTTCATAGGAAAACATATGACTACAGCAACTGCCGGCCAAATTAATGCTAATGCGCCAGCATACGTAAAAAACAAGCGCTTGATTGAGTGGGTCGGAGAAGTTGCCGCCCTTACTAAGCCAGATGCGATTCGTTGGTGTGATGGCTCCCAGGCTGAATATGATGAGCTCTGCGAGCTTTTGGTTGGTGCTGGAGTGTTTAAGCGCCTAAACCCAGCTAAGCGTAAAAATTCATTTCTAGCCCTCTCGGATCCTGAGGATGTAGCGCGAGTTGAAGACCGCACATTTATTTGCTCCGCCAAAAAAGAAGATGCTGGTCCAACCAATAATTGGGTTGAGCCAAGCGAAATGCGCGCTACCTTGAATCCATTGTTTGATGGTTGCATGCGCGGTAGAACAATGTATGTGGTGCCTTTCTCTATGGGCCCAATAGGCTCCCCAATTGCCCACATTGGTGTTGAGTTGTCTGACAGCCCATATGTTGCAATCAATATGCGCCTCATGACTCGGATGGGTAAGGCCGTGGTTGATCAATTGGGCACCGATGGTGAGTTTGTTCCCTGCATTCATACTGTTGGCAAGCCATTGGCTGCTGGCGAAAAGGATGTTGCCTGGCCAAACAATAAGAACAAATACATTGTTCATTACCCAGAAACTCGTGAGATCTGGTCATTTGGTTCTGGTTATGGCGGCAACGCTCTCTTGGGTAAAAAATGCTTTGCTTTGCGTATTGCATCCAATATGGGTCGAGACCAGGGCTGGCTAGCTGAGCACATGTTGATTCTGGGCGTAACTTCACCAGAGGGTAAAAAATATCACATTGCGGCTGCATTCCCATCTGCTTGTGGCAAAACCAACTTCTCCATGATGATTCCACCAAAAGGATTTGATGGTTGGAAAGTAACCACTATTGGTGACGATATTGCATGGATCAAGCCACGCAAAGATGCCGCGACAGGCAAAACCCGCTTGTTTGCAATTAACCCAGAGTCTGGTTACTTTGGTGTAGCCCCAGGCACAAACCGCCAGACCAACCAAAACTGTATCGATTCTTTAAACCAAGATGTGATTTTCACGAACGTTGGTTTGACAGATGATGGCGATGTTTGGTGGGAGGGTTTGACAGAAACCCCGCCAGCACACTTAATCGACTGGCAAGGCAAAGACTGGACTCCAGCCGATGGTGCTGCAGGCCGCAAAGCCGCACATCCAAACTCACGTTTTACGGTTGCCGCCACTAATAACCCGGCGGTTGATCCTAAGTGGGACGATCCAGAAGGCGTTCCAATTGATGCGTTCTTGTTTGGCGGACGTCGTTCAAACACTGTGCCATTGGTTAGCGAAGCCCGCGACTGGGTTGAGGGTGTTTATATGGCTGCCACTCTTGGTTCAGAAACTACCGCAGCGATTACCGGCCAAATTGGCGTTGTACGCCGTGACCCATTTGCCATGATCGCATTTGCCGGCTACAACATGAGCGACTACTTCCAGCATTGGCTCAATATAGGTAAGAAGCTAGAGGCCGAAGGCGCCGTATTGCCTAAGATTTATTGCGTTAATTGGTTCCGCAAGGATGAGAATGGTAAGTTTGTTTGGCCTGGTTTTGGCGAAAACATGCGCGTACTTTCTTGGATCTTGGAGCGCGCAGAAGGCAAAGCAAGCGGCAAAGAAACTCCATTTGGCATTTGTCCAGAGCACGGCGATATGCATTGGAATGGCCTTGATTATTCAACAGAGAGATTTGCTAAAGCCATTCATGTTGCAGTTGATGACTGGAAGAGCGAGCTAAAACTCCATACAGAATTGTTTGATCACCTTGGCGATCGTTTGCCAAAAGAGTTGAAAGAGACTCATAGCAAAATCGAGCAACGCTTGAGTGCCTAACCCCAGCACTACAAATCCATCTACACCAGCTAAATGACAACACCCCAACACCATGAAATAGTGGTGATTGGGGCGGGCATTTGCGGGGCAACCATTACAAATGAGTTGCTTCTTCGCGGCAAATCCGTATGCATTATTGATGCAGCACCCTCACCCGCCACCGCTTGTTCAAGCCATGCTTATGCTATTGCCCATCCACACATAGGTAGGGGATCTCCGCGTTTACTACGTTTAACAAGAATTGCATTTTTAATGGCTGAGGTCAGGTGGGGCAAGGTTTGGAACCAGCATGGCATCTTTCAGCCAACCAGAAAAGATAAGCATTTTGATCTTGCAGAAGTAAGCAGTTTTCTACAGTCTTTAGATCTTGATGACGACATTGCAAAACCCTTAGATGCGCAGGAGGCAGAAAAAATTTGCGGCATTCAACAAAGCGGAGTTTGGCTCCCTCGCGGCGCTTCTTTAAATTTATTTGAGACAAGTAAGGCCCTATTGCAAGAGCATGAAAACTTATCTTGCCTTTGGAACACTCGCGTTGCACAACTTGCGAAGGCTGATGAAAAATGGCTTTTATTGAATGATGCTAATGAAGTAATTCTTTCCGCAGATAAGGTAGTGGTGGCAGCTGCAATCGAGAGCAAAGCGTTAATGAGCAGCATCGGAATACGTCTGCCCCTGAAGCCGGTTCGCGGGCAGCTCAGCATATTTTCAATTAAAGAAAATGATGCTTGGGCAAACCGCTTGCCAAGAGTGGGTATCTCAGGTGATGGCTATTGTCTTCCCGCCCAACAGCTTAAAGACGGCAGCTACCGCTGGATTGTAGGCTCTAGCTTCGATGAGGGAGAGGACGACCTTTCCCCAAGAATAATCAGCGATGACTTTAATCGCGCACAAGCACAAGGTTTGCTCGCTTACCCCGAGGGGGATCCAGGGTCGCTAATGAAAGCTGGAGAATTTGTTGGCGTGCGTTGCGTTGCTGGTGACCGCCTGCCAATCATTGGTGCGCTTACTCAAAGACCCGGTATCTTTTTGGCTACCGCGCTAGGATCGCGCGGCATCTTATGGTCCGCCCTAGCAGCTAAGCTGATTACAGCTCAGGTGCTAGGCGATGACTTTGCTTTGCTTGCGCGCTTAGGCTTTGCCGCAGATTTGCTTGCAGCGCTAGCCCCTGCCCGTTTCTTCGCAGGCGCTTTTGCTGCACCGGCAGCTTTGGCCTCAAACTCAAAACCAATTTTGCCATCAGCGCCTAAGGCTAAATAAGCCTTAAAGCCACGACCAGTGCGGTTTGATTTGAAATTGGTTAAGAGGTCTGTTTTACCCTCTTTAAGCAGCTTCTGCACTTGCTCAGTCGAAATCTCTTGTTGCAAAACAACTTTGCCAGTTTTGAAATCACAGGTTTTGCTTGGTCCAGTATTGTTCTCGCAAACGTAGCGCATGCCATCCTCATAAATCGCGCCAGAGCATTTTGGACAAACACCCAATGCTGGGCGACCTGTGAAATCTATAGCTTCAGTTTCTTCATCTTGTGAATTACCAAAATCAAATTCAAGCTTAAATCCTGCATTTGGATAGTCGGCATCATCTTCTGGAATTTCACTTAATTTGATGATGGCTGCAAATGGGCGACCCATTTTGCTGCGGAAGCCCTGTAGTGGCCCTATTGTTTTCTCGCGCAGCAATTCTTCCACTTCAGGGTATTCAAATGCGCGACCACCGGGGGTTTTGCTGATCGTAAAGCCACACTTTTCACAGGCAAAGCGGCGATAGTTTTCTTTCACCGGACCCTTGCAGTGGGGGCACGGCGTGGTCATGGTCGCGTAGTCGCCTGGAATGGTATCGCTATCATATTCCTTGGCGCGTTTGACGATACGCTGAGTCATCTGTGCAATTTCTTGCATAAAAGTATCGCGATTCATCTTACCCTGCTCGATCAAGGAAAGTTTATTTTCCCAGCTACCAGTTAAATCGGGGCGCGTTAATTCTTCAACATCTAGGCCGCGCAATAATGTCATTAACTGAAAAGCTTTTGCCGTGGGAATAAGTTCTCGTGCTTCGCGCACGATATATTTTTCAGCGAGCAATCCTTCAATGATTGCTGCACGCGTTGCAGGTGTACCTAAACCTTTTTCTGCCATCGCTTCGCGCATTTCGTCATCATCAACCCACTTGCCGGCGCTTTCCATGGCGGATAGCAAGGTTGCTTCTGAATAGCGTGCTGGCGGCCTCGTTTTTAATGGAACCGCAGCAATGGATTCGCTTTGAACAGTTTCGCCCTCTTGGACCGGCACAAGCTCATCGTCGGCTTGGTTTGATTTTCCATAAACAGTAAGCCAGCCTGGATTAACAAGAACACGCCCCTCAGTTTTGAAATGGTGGCCAGAGACTTCTGTAATGCGGGTTGTGACGCGGAATTCTGCAGCAGGATAAAAAACAGCCAAGAAGCGGCGAACGACCAAGTCGTATAGTTTTGCCTCTGGCTCGCTTAAATTTTTAGGTGTTTCGAGCGTTGGTATGATCGCAAAGTGATCAGAAATTTTGGAGTTATCGAAGATGCGCTTGTTTGGCTTGATCCAGCCGTAACCAGCTTTTGCTTTTGCATCTTCTGGGCCGCCCTTAAGAATCTGCTTGGCAAACGCACGATAGTCCTGTGAGTTCTCAGCAAGAATTTCCATCGTTTGTTTAACGGTATCCAAGTAGTCTTCTGGCAATGCTTTTGCATCAGTACGTGGATAGGTTAAAACTTTGTGACGCTCATAAAGCGCTTGCGCAAGACCGAGCGTATTTTTTGCAGAAAAACCAAAACGAGCATTCGCTTCACGTTGTAAGCTTGTTAAATCAAATAGCTGTGGCGCTAGTTGTGTTGCCGGTTTAGCTTCTTCGGTAACAGCCGCTTTTTTACCGCGACATGCCGCAACGATGCTTTGGGCCGCAGCTTCGCTCCACAGGCGATTCTCACGTGCATCAGGTTCTGCAACATCCTTCTTAAATTTTGGGTCGAACCAGCGGCCTTCATAAATTCCTGCTGCGGCAATAAATTCCGCTTTTACTTCCCAATAATCTTTAGAAATGAATTTACGAATCAACTCTTCGCGCTCAACAACGATGGAGAGCGTTGGCGTTTGCACGCGACCTACAGTAGTTAAGAAAAAGCCACCACTCTTGCTGTTAAAGGCAGTCATCGCGCGAGTGCCATTGATGCCCACTAACCAGTCGGCCTCTGAGCGACAGCGCGCTGCATCGGCCAATGGTTGCATATCTTCATCGCTGCGCAAACTTGCAAAGCCATCACGTATTGCCGCAGGAGTCATTGATTGCAGCCATAAGCGCTTGATTGCTTGAGGCGCTTTTGCGTGTTGCGCAATTAAACGGAAAATCAATTCGCCTTCGCGGCCCGCGTCACAGGCATTAATTAAAGAATTAATATCTTTGCGCTTAATTAATCTTTGTAAAACCTTGAGACGTGATTCAGTTTTGGCGATTGGGCGCAAATCAAAATAAGGGGGTACCACGGGTAAGTTGGCAAAAGACCATTTGCCTCGTTTAACGTCATATTCTTCTGGGGCTGCAATTTCTAATAGGTGGCCAACTGCAGAGGAGATGACAAAGTCATCGTTCTCAAAATAGTCTTCGTACTTCGTAAAGCCGCCCAGGGCCTTGGCAATGTCATTGGCAACCGATGGCTTCTCGGCAATGATGAGCGCCTTCGGTTGATCCGTAGAAGAGGTTTTGGAGCTGCTTTTGGTAGATGCTTTAGCCACGCGTTTGCCTAAATTTGAGCCTGAAATGATGTTTTTAATAGGGAAAAAGGATGAACAATTTAAACCAAATCAGGGTTTGGTCAACTGCTTATCCCTTTTTTATTATTAACCGATAAATTGGGAAAAGTCCAAACGCACTGGTTTTTTGATTTTCTGGGACCTATTTTTGTGACCCTAATGGAGCAAAAACCCTCATTTAAACCACTTTAAATGAGGGTTTTATCAAAAAATTAACTCCTCCAAGACGTCTCTAGGTTTTCTTGCGAGCTTCGCGCCTTGCTGTATCAGGAGGTTACAGCCGCCAGAAAGGGGGTGTCCAATAGCTCCCGGCACTGCAAAAACCTCCCTTCCCAGCTCTCCAGCTAGGCGTGCAGTAATCAGAGAGCCTGATCTTTCGGCTGCCTCAATCACGAGCACGCCGAGCGATAACGCAGCAATAATTCGATTGCGCCTGGGAAAGTGACATGATCTTGGGGGCGCCCCTAAGGGAAGCTCTGAGACTAAAAGCCCGTGCTGCCTAATGCTGCTTGCTAAATCAAGATGTTCTTCGGGGTAAACAATGTCAAGTCCGGTCCCGCAGACTGCCATGGTGAGGTGCTTGGGGCCTAGGCTCAGGATGGCTTTGTGGGCGGCGCCATCAACCCCTCTTGCAAGCCCCGAAATGATGAGTAAGCCGGCTCGCGATGGCTCCTCAGCAAACAAAGCGGTATTTTTAAGGCCCTCAGCACTAGCTTTGCGAGAGCCCACTATTGCAACCATGGGCATTTGGAGCAAGTCGGGATTTCCATCTATATATAGATGCTTGGGGGGATCGTATAAATCATTCAGACGTGGCGGGTAATTTTTATCGCCTAGCGTAATTCTGGCGATGTGCTTTGACTTTGGGAATTGGAGCATTAAAGGATTGTGAACTTTGGGGAAATTAGAACAATCGGGACAGGCTGATAGCTCTGTTGGATAATTCCTATATGGCTTTGCTAAATGTCCTTTGTTATCCAGACCCACGCTTGCATAAGGTTGCCAAACCAGTTGCGCAGGTGGATGCGCGCATTAAAAAAATAGTCGCCGATATGGCCGACACAATGTATGAGGCTCCGGGGGTTGGTTTGGCTGCAACCCAGGTCGACATTCACGAGCGCATCGTTGTTATCGATGTGTCTGATGAGCAAAATGAATTGATGGTTTTTATAAACCCGGAAATTATTTGGTCGAGCCCAGAGAAAAAGTCTTGGCGTGAAGGCTGCCTCTCAGTACCTGAGTTTTACGATGAGGTTGAAAGGCCTGCACAAGTCCGAGTGAGGGCCTTAGATATTGCTGGTAAAGAATTCGAGGTTGACGCTGATGGACTATTGGCAGTTTGTTTGCAGCATGAGCTTGATCATTTACAGGGAAAAGTATTCGTTGAATATTTATCGATGCTTAAGCGAACTCGTATTTCACAAAAACTAAAAAAGCGCACCAAAGAGTTAGTGGGTGAGCGTTAAGCGCTGCTAATGAAAATTGTATTTGCTGGAACCCCTGAGTTTGCTGCGCAAGCAATGCGCGCTATACATGCTGCTGGACATGAAATTGTTCTAACGCTCACTCAACCTGATCGCCGCGCTGGCAGGGGCATGCATCTACAAGCTAGCCCGGTTAAAGAGTTTGCTTTAGAAAAAAATATTCCTGTGCTGCAGCCGGAAACGCTTAAATGTAATAGTGCTGACCCACACAAACAGGTGCAGGCGCAAGAGGCATTCCAGCGGCTTGCTGAAATTAATTTTGATGTCATGGTTGTGGTTGCTTATGGCCTGATCTTGCCGCAAGATGTTTTAGACATTGCGCAGCGCCCAGGCAGGCATGGCAGCTTTAATATTCATGCATCTCTCTTGCCTCGTTGGCGTGGCGCTGCTCCGATACAGCGGGCCATTGAAGCAGGCGACACAAAAACCGGTATTTGTATTATGCAAATGGATGCCGGTCTAGATACAGGTGGCACAGTCCTCGGTGATGAACTTGAAATTACCCCCGCAGAAACCAGCGGCACTTTGCATGACCGACTGGCGACACTCGGCGCCAAGTTAATTGTTGATGTACTACATCTTTTGCAAGAGGGTAAGGTCATGCTTCCTAGCCCGCAAGCAGGTGAAGGCATTACTTACGCTGAAAAAATAATGAAGGGTGAGGCAGAAATTGACTGGAGCTTGAGCGCACTTGAAATTGATCGACGCATTCGAGCCTTTAATCCCTTTCCTGGCGCTACAAGCAATGTTGAAGATCTTGCAATGAAGTTTTGGAACTCTCGTATCCCAAAGGCCGGATCTTTTAGCGAAACCGCCCGTCCCGGTGAGCTTTTAGGCTTTAGCGAGGAAGGCGCCTTTATTCAATGTGGCAGGGGAGTTATTGAGATTTTAGAAATGCAAAAGCCGGGCGGAAAAAAAATGACTCCCAGTCTTTGCATGCAGTCACTTGGTTCCCATGAACAATCAATACGCTTTCATGCAAAGGAGTAGGAATGTTTAATTTCGCAAAAACTGCTGTCTTGATGGCGGCAATTACGGCATTGTTTATTGTCGTTGGTGGGATGTTGGGTGGGGAGCAAGGGATGCTAATGGCATTGTTATTGGCCCTTGGCATGAATTTTTTTAGCTATTGGTTTTCCGACACGATGGTGTTGAGGATGACCAATGCGCAGCAGGTTGATGAACGATCTGCACCACAGTTTTATGCATTGGTACAAGAGCTTGCTGACAAAGCTGGCCTGCCCATGCCCAAAGTATTTTTAATTAATGAGGATGCGCCCAATGCATTTGCAACGGGACGTAATCCAGAGAATGCTTCTGTCGCAGCTACCACTGGAATTCTTAAGATTTTGTCTAACCGGGAGCTGCGCGGAGTAATGGCCCATGAGCTAGCGCACGTTCAGCATCGAGATATTTTAATTTCTACAGTTGCAGCTACGATGGCTGGTGCAATTTCTGCGCTCGCTAACTTTGCAATGTTTTTTGGTGGGCGTGATTCTGAGGGCAGGCCTAATAATCCGATTGCGAGTCTATTGGTTGCTATCTTGGCGCCCATTGCCGCGAGTTTGATTCAAATGAGTATTTCGCGTGCAAGAGAATATGAAGCAGATCGCGGCGGAGCAGAAATTAGTTCTGACCCAGAGGCCTTAGCTTGCGCACTAGAGAAAATTCATGCTTACGCACAAGACATTCCATTTCAGGCTGTGGAGCACCATCCAGAGACGGCACAGATGATGATTCTGAATCCCTTAAGTGCTGGCGGCCTTGCGCAATTGTTTTCAACCCACCCACCAACTGAAGAGCGAGTGGCACGCCTCATGGCTATGGCAAAAAATGGGGCATATCCCAGAGCAAATTCATTTGACTGATAAAAAAATACCGCATAGTCTTCCACTCTCTGAAGCAATCAGTATTGCTGCACAAGCCATTGGTGAGGTAATGAGTGGCCGGTCACTGACGGAGGTTCTGGATGAATTAGATCCTCATGAGCGCCCCATTGTGCAAAGCCTGAGCTTTGATGCCTTGCGTAAATGGGTTCGGTCGCACGAGTTCATTAAAGAATTTATTCCAAAGAATCCACCGCCAGAGGTGGATCATCTGTTGAGTGTTGCAATTGCACTTTTTTTAAATGAAATCACAGATGGCAAAGGCTACGCCGCACACACCATTGTTGATCAGGCTGTAAGCGCTTGCGCTGACTACGATAAAACGATGTATGCCAAAGGCCTGGTGAATGCAGTGCTTCGCAAGGTTAGTCTTGTCGTGCAGCCTCCAGAGGGTGAAAGACGTTTTCCCCCAGATCCTGTTCCGATGTTTGTTCCGCCCTGGTGGCGTGCCAACTTAAAACGAAATTACTCGAAGACTTGGCAGTCAATTTTGTTCGCCCAAGCAAAACGCGCCCCGTTAATTTTGCGTGTTAATCAAAAACAATATTCGCGGGAGCAATATCAGGCCCTATTGAACGATGTTGGAATTGAGTCTCACCCAATTGAAGAGCTTGCTGGAGTGAAACTTTCCGCTAGTTTGCTCTTAAGGGATGCAGTTCCTGTTTCAGAGCTGCCAGGCTTTTATAGTGGTTCGGTATCGGTTCAAGATGCTGGAGCG
>Ga0114959_10001498_pt1 | contig 20334 bp, 25 predicted proteins | sample C_130625_EF_Meta_FD_87317 | JGI IMG/M metagenome (GOLD analysis project Ga0114959, IMG submission 87317) | Freshwater microbial communities from Lake Croche, Canada to study carbon cycling - C_130625_EF_MetaG | ecosystem: Environmental > Aquatic > Freshwater > Lake | place: Lake Croche, Canada... | reverse complement strand
GTAGTAAATACGATCATCACGGAAATTTGCATAATTGGTGGACAAAAGAAGATAATATTAAATATAAGCGAATAATTAAGGATATTGTAAAACAATATGAAGTATATGCTTCATATGATAAAATAAAATTTGATGCGGAGATCGGCGTTGGAGAAGATATGGCTGATATTTCTGGTTTAGCAATATGCGAAGAATATTTAAGAGACTTTCAAATGAAAAATAGTGATATTGTTCCTATTGCGTCGTTGTCTTTCCAGATGTTTTTTGTGTATTTCGCGTTCCAACAGAGACAGCACGTTTATAAAAAGGCATTTGATGCTCAACTTAAGACGAATCCGCATCCGATGGATAAATATAGAACAAATGTTCCATTGTCTCGTTTGAAATTATTTAGGAGTTTATACAATGTCAAAAAGGGGGATAAAATGTGGTGGCATTCGACAAGCACTATTTGGTAATTTAGAAATAATTAATTTTATTTAATTTTATCTGAGTTTGTATATTAAAATATTTAGAAAAGGTTTAATTTATTTTTAATCCTTACTCCCAATTATATTTTTTTTGTAAACTATATATATAAATGGTTCACCATTCTCGTCGTCGTACCCACCGCAGAAGTGCTTCCCGGGCTCAATCCAGATCTAGGGCTAGTGCCGCTACAAAGGCTGCCGCCAAATCCGCGTCTAAGCAATTGCAGAAAGCTCTGTCCAAGACAAAGTCTGCCACAAAGGCTGCCCAGAAGGCTGCCAAATTGTCTAAGACTGCTTCCAAGTCGCAGACAAAGATGAAGATGCAACAGGCTGCTCAACAGGCCCAACAGGCTGCTCAAGCCGCCCAACAGGCTGCACAAACTGCTCAAATGGCTGTCTCAAAGTCCAAGATGTAAGCGGGCCAACTTATTTTATCAGAAAATAATTTATATTAGTTATTAAATATTAGTTTAATAATTAATGCAATAATTTACACACGAAAACAAGTATATAGTATAATATTTTAATATATTAGATGGCTCGATTAAATAAAACAAGAAAAACATATAACCTTAAAAAAAACAATTATACAAAAAAGCAAAAACAGGCAATTGCGAATAAAGTTTACAATTTAACTGACAAGGATGTTTTAGATGATTTTAATAAATTGAAAGAAATCGGATGTGAATATTATAAAGAAATGAGTCAAATAGGCAACAACGTTGTAAATAAATATACAGCAATTGAACGTTTAAATACTACTGGAAAGACAAAATCAAATTTTTACGATGTCTGGAAAAATAGAAATATATTAAGTAAAAATGCACCAATTAAACGGATTATTGATTATTATCACAAATTAAATCCATCTTATCCTGAAGAAAAAATATGGTTCCGCATTTCAAACCTCTATTTTTCCGCTATTTCCATATTCAAACCGCTTATTGCAATGAATGTTTACTGCAAATTCAAACCGACGTGCATATTGGATTTTACAATGGGTTGGGGAGGAAGACTTGTCGGTGCGTGTGCGTTGAATATACCAAAATATATCGGCATCGATTACAATAAACGCTTGAAAGAACCTTATAAACGGCTTACTACTTTTCTGAAAAAAAATTCTAATACAAAAATAGATCTGCATTTTAAGGACGCTCTTTCGATAGATTATTCTAAAATGAACTACGACCTTGTATTAACTAGTCCACCTTATTATAACATCGAAACCTATGGTGGAAACACAGAAAAATCAAAAGAAAAATGGGATAGCGAGTTTTATATTCCATTATTCGAGAGAACATTCAAGCACTTGAAAAGGAATGGACACTATTGTTTAAATATACCTGCAGAAGTGTATGAAAATGTCGCATTAAAAGTATTGGGTAAACCCTTAACTAAGATACCTCTACCCAAATCAAAGCGATTCTCCAATGAAAATTATCACGAATTTATTTATGTCTGGGAGAAAAAATAATGTATAGCCTAATTAGGCATCTATTTTAGCCGCGAATGGGTTGATTAATTTAACAATTTCGGATTTCATTGTTGCGATTTGGTTTTGAGACGTTTCTAGAATTTTTGCTTCTACAATAGCTTCGTATATACTGACTCCTTCTTCGAAATCGGTCTCACAACCTAAATATAGTTCGACAATAGTAGATCTAGTTTCAGCGATGACAGACTGCAGTATTTCGTCTGTTAGTTCAGGATTAATCCTTATAACTTGTTTTCCATCTTCTGTTTGCTTGGCGTCTACTGTTTGCTTGGCGTCTTCCGGATCTTTCACATAGACAAACAACTTATTAATTACTTTTAATAATTGATCTTGTTTTTCGTTGACCCTTGTCATCATGTTTCTTAAATTTTCTGCATATTTGTAAAATAATTCATCCTTGTAGTTTCCGGTCAATTTCTTATCAAAAAGAGGATGTTCGCCTTGGCAAATTTTACTTTTTCCGTAATCTTTTATTTTTATATCCGAAAAACGCACAACGCTCTCAGGCATCGTCTCATTTCCTGTAAAAACAGAATAAAATCGCTTCAGATCTTGGTCATATTGTTGCTTTGTTTCCGCAGTCATTCCTTTGAAATCACCAGTTTCGTAATCATAATCATCATCCATATAAAGATCGACTAATTCAGGGATACCGACAATGTCGTCCAAACTATCTCCGCCGCTAGATAACCTATGTGCATAAATATCAGTACTACATATTTTGGGTGCTATTTCCATCTGGGTTTCTTGCTCCTTTGCTTTATCCATTGCATCAAAATCAAGTTGACTATCACCTCTCAATGCATCAACCCGACTATCACACAAATTAGCCTTTACTGTATCTATCTGAGCCTCTTGTGGTATCTCCGATTTTTCAGACAATTTTTTCCTAATTATTCTTCCAGATTCGTCTCTATAAATATACTCCGGGTTTATAGTCATCAATATTGCTGCAAATAGGTGTGCTATTTTAATATAGTATTTAGCTATATTTTTACAAATCATTGTTTTTCTCTCGGGATTGATATCATATAAATGATCAACATCTGATTTTTTTAAGAAAAGCACCCTTTCTTTTTCAGCCCCGTGCTCTATTCTATCACTTGCACGAAGAATGTCCATATCTGAGAAATATCGATTTATTATGTCCGATGTTAAAACGAGCAATTCATTGCAATATTCCATTTTGTATAATTGAGTCAAACTTTTAAAATCCATTGTTAAAATATAATATGTTGCAATATAATCAAGAGCATCATCTAATTTTTTATTACCGCCTTTCTGAAGATAAGATGTAGTATTTCCCATATTATACCTTAGTAAAATAATAAAACTGAAAAAACGGTAATAATGTATTTATTCTTTCAATGCGGTTTCAATAAAATGATCAATATTTTTGTTGCACAATAACGGTACATATTTATTTATCTTTGCATCATCCCAGTACCACCATTTAATTTCTAGTAATTTTTCAATTTGTTCTTTGGTAAATCTATATTTGATAAATTTTCCAGGATTCCCTCCCACTAAACTATATGGTTCCACATTTTTTACAATGTGACTATTATTTGCTATTATAGCACCATCTCCGATAGTAATACCTGACATTATTATTGAATTTTCACCAATCCATACATCATTTCCAATAACAACATCGCCTTTAGTTGCAGGATGTCCGACGCCATTAAAACTGTTAAATATATTTTGATGAATATGTCCAAATGGATATGTTGTAACCCAATCCATTCGGTGATTTCCTCCCAAATAAACATTTACATTCCCCGCAATCGAGCAAAAATTACCAACAATTAATCTAGCATTTTCTCCCCAAGAATGTATAATAGGTTTTCCATAACTATATTTACCAAAAGACATATTTATATTATAGTAATATTTATATTATAGTAATATTTATCTTACTAAAATATATACATTTATGTTATTGAAAATTTTAATATTCATCATTATCAATTTTTTAGTTTCATTTATGTCTGATATTATATTGAATGATTTATCCACAAATTATGGGATTGTTTCGTCATTGAAACCTTACTTTTACAAGCAACCTATAATTAAAACAGCGTGTGTTGCAGGTATTACAATAGTTCTAGCATTGATTTTGACAATGACCGCATCTAATCTCCTGTTCGGATTCTCAGTGCCCAGCAATTATCATAATTTGCTATATTTTTCTTTATTAGCATTTGTATTGGGTTTTATAATAGATATTTTGATTTACAAAATGAATATTTTTGGAAATCGTTTGACACTTTATTATAAAGAAGAAGGGGCTGGTTTTTGGGGAGCTACCGCATTTATATTTTCAATAATAATAAGTTATTTTATACAAAAAAATGTTATATGTATTTATTAAATGTCTGATGATATCAAAAATTTAATAAATAGAATTGAGATAATTGAAACAAAATTGGATAAAATTTTGGAACTTTTAGAGGTTGACTGCAAAAAGATGAGCAATCATATTGACTTTATTGAAAATGTATACGATAAGGTGAAATCACCCTTTAATTATATTATGAATGTTGCAAACACAATGTCATATAGTGATAAAAAAACGATTACAGAATCTTAGTTTGTTATAAATATAAATATAAATATATTAAAATAAAATTGATATAAAAATTTCTTTATTATAAGAAAAGACATAAAGAATGAATAAAGAAAGAAGTAAACGAAATAAGCATATATCTACCAATAAAGCAACATTATGGAATGTTTTTGATAATGAAGTAAATGGGACAATAAAGGAACCACTAGAATGTATTTATCGTGCATGTGGTGATCGCGAAAAATGTGAACAGTGTGACTCCAATTTAGCATTTTCAGATGAAGGATTTCTCACGTGTACTAATACAAAATGTGGAATTATTTATAAAGATTTGGTTGATCAAAGTGCAGAATGGAGGTACTATGGTGCAGATGATAATCAAAATTCCGATCCGACAAGGTGTGGTATGCCAATAAACCCTCTTCTAAAAGAATCATCCTTTGGGTGTAAAGTATTGTGTTGTGGTTCAACTAGTTATGAAATGAGAAAAATACGCAGATATACTGAATGGCAATCAATGCCATATAAAGAGAAATCACAATACGATGAATTTCAAAGAATCACGATTATGTCACAAAATGCCGGTATTCCCAAGTCAATTATAGATGATGCCATACGCTATCATAAGAAGATTTCTGAATACGAATTAACTTTCCGAGGTGATAACAGAGATGGTATTTTGGCGGCTTCTATATATATTTCTTGCAGAATAAACAACTTTCCTAGAACTGCAAAGGAAATAGCAACCATATTTCATTTGGATGTCACGAGTGCTACAAAGGGGTGTAAAAACGCCCTAATAATAATAAATAATTTGGAAAAAGATTTAGATAATAAAGACAAAACCTCATTCAGTAAGACAAAACCCGAAGCATTCATTGAGCGTTATTGTAGCAAATTAAACATCAATGGCGAGTTGACAAAATTGTGTAAATTTATTGCTATGAAAATAGAAAAGCAAAATTTAATGCCTGAAAACACGCCTCATTCGATTGCTGCAGGAGTTGTATATTTCATCTCACAAATTTGTAAATTAGCTATAAGCAAGCGTGATGTAAAAACGGTGAGCGAGATTAGCGAAGTTACAATTAATAAATGCTTTAAAAAGATAGAAAATATGAAGGATGATTTGGTACCGATATCTATATTAAATAGATATAAATAACACGTGATTCTGTAATTATTCTCTAATTAAATTTCTAAGTTAGATTTTCTAAGTTATATTTAAAAATTAAATTTGTATAAATAATTATAATGGCTGATATAAATACACAAAAGATACCTAAACGCATTTTTATTGTGCCATATAGGAATCGATTAGAGCAGAAATTTTTTTTCAGTAAGCAGATGAGTTTTATATTAGAAGACGATGATGATTACGAAATATATTTTTCACACCAATGCGATAATAGGCATTTTAACAGAGGAGGAACGAAGAACATTGGGTTTATGGCAATGAGAGAAAAATATCCAGATGATTATTTGAATATTACTTTTATTTTTAATGATGTTGACACACTTCCATTTCATAAAATTTTTGATTATGACACAACACCCGGTATTGTAAAACATTATTATGGGTTTGAATATGCTTTAGGGGGAATTGTCGTTATAAAGGGATCTGATTTTGAGAGAATAAACGGGTATCCGAATTTCTGGGGATGGGGGAATGAAGACAAGGTACTGCAAACACGTTGTGATCGAAATGGTTTGACTATTGATCGAAGTCAATTTTATAAAATAGGGAGTCCTGAAATATTACAGTTATTTGATGGAGTATCTCGGTTAGTGGCCCCAAGAGACTATTATTTGGGAAATAATGATAGTGGGGCAGACGGGCTATCTTCTATTACCCGACTAACTTTTTCTATTGACGACGAATCTTTAAACCCGAGTGATAACAAATATATTGTTGAAACCGAAAAAATAAAAATTATTAATATACTTTCCTTTTTAACGGCTCATAGGTATGAACAGAATGAATATTATGAATATGATTTGAGAGATCCAACGTCCAAGATTGTAAAACCTGAAAAAAGGCAAACTTCGCAGCGTGTTGTAACAACGGAAGAATGGTCGAATATTCCTTCTAGACAAGGACAAATAAATGGTGCATCATATTCAAATAGAAATATGCGTCCACCTCCACCACCAAATGTCAATATATTTTCCAGAGAATATGCCAATTATATAGGTGTTAAACCAAAGGCAAGTACAAGTGCTATTATTCGATTAGGTGGAGTTAGATAATCTGCGTCGTCTTTTTGTTTTTCGATTTTTTTTCAATTTTTTAAAAGTTTTTTGTTTTTTTCGTCTACCTAGACCGGTGTCCTTTTCCTTCTTAGCAGTGCTTTTACGCTTAGTTTGTGCTTTTAATCGAGTGACTTCTTCTTTAGTAGGCATTCGTAGTCCGTGTTCAATAGAAGCGTATAATTGAGAAATTTCTCGTTTTTTCAAAAAAGGGGAATATAGCTCGGTAAACTTATCTTTCCGATCATTTCCAACAATATTTCTAACAAAGGATGCAGAAATTGCTTCTCTTGGTATACTCGCCATACTCAACTCGTCCAAAGTGGCAGCATTTTTTGATAATCCAATAAATTCGTCCATATTTGGTCTATTTAATACGACGGTATCCAACTTTTCAACATTATCAAATTTCTCTGCAAATTTACCAACCGATTTAGACATGGTATCTCTGTCTTCTCCGATGACAAAAATTAAATTTAGCTCGTATTGTTGATTTGAATTAATTGTATTAGATAAAAGAGAGAATAAAGATGCGGATTCTGTTTCGCATTCAATGTGAACTCTTATATGAGTAGCGTCCATCTCTTGCTTCAATTGTTCTACCATTTCACGTAATATCGCGTCTTTTTCTGGGCACGGTATTGGATCTCCACGATTATCGTTTGTCTTGGATAAAAATACAAATATTTCATTCGAGTCAGTTTCAATTGCCTTTTCAATCATTGCTTTGATAATGAGTAAATGCCCTGGAGTTGGTGGATTCATACGCACCATACAAAAAATAATGTTTTTTATTGGGATAGCTTTTTGTGAGTGAGTCCTTGCAACGGCTGATTCTTTTTTGGAAGAAACGTAAGAAGACATATATTATATTTTTATTATAATTATTGGTAAAACATAAATTTAAATAATTGATAATTATTATATATTATGGAAAATATTAAACACGCTCTTTATATTAATTTGGACAGTCGTAAAGATAGGAAAGAACATGTTGAAAAACAATTGGAAAAAATCGGAATAAAAGCAGAACGGTTTAATGCTATTAAAATGGCAAATGGTGCAATTGGTTGTACTATGAGTCATTTAAGATGCATTCAAACGGCGAAGGAAAAAGGATGGGATCATTTGTTGATATTGGAGGATGATGTCGAGTTTTTAAACCCAGGTTTGTTCAAAACGCAATTTAATGAATTTTTAAATAGCAATATTGAATGGGATGTTGTTTTATTAGCGGGTAATAATATGCCCCCTTTTAAACAAGTTTGTGAATATTGTGTGAAAATAAGTAAATGTCAAACAACAACAAGTTATATGGTGAATGGTAAATATTTTGATACATTAATACAAAATATTAGAGAGGGGCTTGCATTATTGATGAAAAATCCACAAGATCACATATTGTATGCTATAGATAAGTTTTGGTTTAGATTACAAGAAAAAGACAATTGGTATTTAATAACACCATTATCGGTGACTCAGCGACAAGACTACAGTGACATTGAAAATAAGATAACAAATTATACAAATGTTATGTTGGATTTGGACAAGAAACGCTTTTATATGAGACAAATGGAGCAAGTTAAAACCGCGATGATGCAAGTATCTTACATGCCAACAAGCAAAGAACAAATTGAGCAATTACAAGTATTGCAAAAAATGAAAAGGGATATTGAAGAAAAACTGAAGGTATATGAAAAATAAAAACATAAAGATATTCATTTGATAATTATTATAAAATGAATAGAGTCGAACAGATGAAGAAAGTTCAAGCAGCTGGATTGGAACTATTTACAAGAAAAAACGCGGATTATGGGGACGCTTTTGCAAAATACGGTGTTATTGGTGTTCTAATGCGGATTGAAGATAAAATACAACGCTCACTTTCTATTACTAAAAATGGCGTCAATTTAGTGAATGATGAAGGAATAAAAGACACACTTTTGGATTTGCACAACTATGCGGCAATGGCATTAATGCTGCTAGATGAAAACGAATAAATTCGGTTGAATAAATCTAATAAATATCCTTGAAAAAGTGGCTAGTATGTATATTCAATACATTGCTTTTATATGTTTCATCCAAATGAAGACCAATAGAATAATCTTCCAGAAACTCACTATTGAATTTTGTTTTTTTATTTAATAAATCATCAACTGCGTCTTTTGACAAAAAATAAAAACGACCGCTGCAATATTTTATCGGCAAAATAAGCAAATCTTTGGGTAATTCTGGATGAAACATATAATATTTTGAAATATGTGCCTCTTTTACATCAATAACATTACCACCATAATGAACTTTCGGTTCTAGTCTTTCAACCATATCTTTTGCCATATCAAAAAAACGAATATTTGCGAGTGTCTGATCATCATCTGTTTTAAAAATGTACTTGTAATTAAACGTCTTTTTAACTGCTTCATAAGATGCGATTACCTTCTTCGGTAAAGAATTGTAGTCATCCTGCGTTTTAACGTATAATACTCTCTCGACCTCATCAAATAAAAACCCGCTATCTGAATCTAAATTGGGATTCCCGATGACGTGATAGTACTTTAAATAGTGTGGCAAGGATCGCAACCATGTATTCTTTTGCATTAATGCCTTTGGGCGATATTTTTCACAATTCATAATAAGCAAAATATAGTCTTGTTCGGAAAGCGACATATTATAATGTATAAATGTTGAATGATTTTAATATAATTTACACATTATAATATAATTTTATCTAAAATTCGATTCTATTCCAGTCATTCGGAAATAAATCGTGGGTCCTTTTTTCAATCATTTTGGGTCCAAACCACATATGCGGATAGCAAACAATCTTGTCTGGGTTAGAATTAAAATATGCACCCCACCAGCTAAAAGTACTATTTGCGATAATATTGTCTCGGGATAAACTCATCATCAATAATTGCTCCCAGTCTGCCAATGTATCCGAGGCTTTTATAAATTCTAAATTCGGAAACACTTTTTTTAACTTGTCGATCATTGTTGAAACAATTATATTATCGTCTTTTTCACAAAAATACAACACCTTATTTATTGCCGATCTTTTTGTTATAAATTGCAACGCATTTTTATAGTATTCAACTGGTAAAATAGGATGATAATCTTGCAGCGATTTGTAGTCACCTAATCTAAAATGCATACTGATCATTTCCGGGTAATTCATTGGATAGTCTTTCGCTATTTTGGCTTTTTGATTCTCCAGACCAATCATTCTACTAATCGATGAAAAATACTCGTCAAAATAGCGATAACTTTGGTAATAACCGAATAGCATTATATTACCTTCAACGTATTTTGGCAGTGGGGTGTATTCAAAATCTTTTTCTCTCAATATGACTGTTTTTAGATTGAACTGTTTAACAAACATTTTAAGATTCGAGAGAAAATTCCCCCAATAACTTGGCCTAACTGAGGAACCATTATTTACCACTTCTTGAAACACAAAGAGCTGTTTGTAAGTAATTGCATATGAAATAGCAGCGAATATCTGGAATAGTTGGTTGCCAAGACCACCCATTAATTGTACTGTAATCATTTGATATATTATGTTAACAACCAATTATTTTAAGTTCATTTATGTCTTTCTTATTTTGGATCAATTTAAAAATCCTCTTTCAACTCAAAAATATCCTCAGTCATTGTCTTATTCGCAAGAGCATAATCACTAACGCGGCTTTCGAAGAAATTGGTTTTTTGTTCAACCGATATTAATACCATAAAATCAAAAGGATTAACGGCATTGTAAATCTTGTCATATCCCAATTGAACAGACAGTCGATCTGCAACGAATTGGATATATTGTGTCATAAGTTCAGAGTTCATACCAATTAGACGACAAGGTAAAGCATCGCAAATAAATTCAGTCTCAATTTCAACTGCTTCTTTAATAATTTCATACACCTTATTTTTGTGCAGTTTTTTATTCAGTTTTTTATAAAGAAGAATAGCAAATTCAGTATGTAATGCTTCATCTCGAGAGATAAGTTCATTAGAGAATGTAAGACCCGGCATTAAACCGCGTTTTTTTAGCCAGTAAATGGAGCAAAATGCCCCCGAAAACATAATGCCTTCGACACAAGCAAAGGCAATAAGACGCGATGCAAAACTGCTCCTTTTATCAGCAATCCATTTTTGTGCCCAATCTGCCTTCTTTTTTATGCACGGGAAATTAGCAATTCCGTTGAACAGTTTATCTTTGTCTTCCGTATTTTTAATATATGTGTCGATCAAAAGACTATATGTCTGAGAATGAATGTTTTCCATCGCAATTTGAAAACCATAAAAGGCTCGAGCTTCCGCTACTTGTACTTCATTCGAAAATCGCATCCCTAGATTCTCCAAGACAATTCCATCACTCGCAGCAAAAAATGCCAAAATCATTGAAATAAAATATTTTTCATTCTGGCAAAGGAGTGCCCAATCATTCAAATCCTTGGATAAATCGATTTCTTCCGCACGCCAAAAACAATCCACCTGTTTTTTATACATTTCCCATATATCTTGGTGTTGAATTGGAAACATTACAAAGCGTTTATCATCAGGCGTGAGTAATGGTTCGTGAATAGTCTTTGACATCCTAAATAATATATACAGTAGATTTTATATTTTAATCAAATGAATAAATTATTTGTTTAATTATTTTAGACATTGTAGGGAAAAAGTTATATTCAATAAAATATAAATCACCTACACATAATTTTGTAATTTGTAGAAAGGAGATAAATTAGCAAAAATTATATAAGAAAGACATAAAATGTTATGATGTTTGTTAACAACATTATTAATTGCTGAATTATCATTGTAATTTTACCATAAACAGAAGGATGACCCAGGTTGGAAATACCCACGCCGGCCTGAATTGTTGTGCTTAACAGAAAATAATCCAAAAAGGGTTTTTTATTATCGATTTTGTCGTGTAATTTATAATAGCAAATGGAAAAAATAATAATGCATAAAAAATGGAAAATAAATGTTATAAAAATTAATTTCATATATTATAAAATATTATAAAATATTAAAAAATTATTTTTAATTTAAATAATTAGAGGAAGATAATAAAATAATAATATAATATATAATAAATGCCAAAACGGGGACCAATTGGTAGAACGAGACGTCAAATGCGTAAAGCACACAGGGGATGGTCCTTTTCTTCATCATCTTCGCCTAGACATTCAAGAATTGCTTCTAGAATGTCAATTCATAATCATATCCCTTTTAGGAATGAGACAAGAAGAAGATCAATCTCGTCAAAATCGTCGAAACATTCGGCGTGGCGAAGTGTGAGTAGTGCAAATAAAATGGGTAGCAAAAAGTAAAAATTTATAATATTATTTAATAGCCATATTATAAATGAATAAAATTGTAGAAATAGGAGACGCGAGTCAAATGGGAGACGAGAGTCAAATGGGAGACGAGATTCAAATGGGAGACGCGAGTCAAATGGGCGACATCGACTCAATCCCTTTTATTATTGAAAAAGTAAGGGAAATTGAATACCCCGAATTTCAGTTGAGTTTAGCTAAAAGAGACGGAATATTAACACAGATTGAAGGTCAAATAGAAGCAAAACGCAAATTGTTAATAAATAAAAGATCCTATCTGGAAAAAAATTTGAAGGAAAATTCATTTTTAGAAGGAGTTAAAGAAGATTATCAAAAATATAGAGATTATATTGTAAATGAAAAACAAGAACAATTGAGAGCAATGAATATATTGAAGCAATACACAGAGGATTTGGAGGTTAGTACAAAGATGACAGATGCAAACATTAAACAAACCAAGAAAGATCAGCACGATATTTTGAGAGAAATGGAAAGAATTAAAAAAGAATTGAATGAAATAATCGGATCTAACTAAATAGTCGTAATAATTCAAAAATCAAATAAAATATTTTTATATATAAATGGCGTCAGCCGCACCAGGATCTGCATTAACATTAAAATCAGTTATTAAAGAATTTCAACAAAAATTTGCTAATTTGAAAGGAAGAATTGATGGTTTTGCAATTAACGCATCACAACATAAAGAACAGTTCAATCAAAAAATTATGGATTTAAATACTGTTATTGAAAGTATTAAAGCCAAGATTGCTAATAGTAATTCTGCCATAGAAATAAAAATATCAAATATACAAAAAGAAAATGATACTCTTAAAGGGCAAATAGCTTCTGCAACATCAGCATCTGCTGATGCAGCAAAGGAAATTCAAATTTTAAACGCTCGAATTGCGGATCTTGAAGCTAAATTATCAACAGCAAATGTAACAACTAGTTCTGACGATGCAACTAGCACAGCACAAGATAGTGAAATTAATTACTTAAAACAACAATTGATTACAATTCAAAAAGAAAAGGATGCTTTAGATTTACAAATCACTAATTTACAAGCCGAAAAGGCAACTCAAGCAGCACAAATAAGCGATATAGAAAATGAAATAAAACAAAGCATAGAGGAATTAAAAAGATTTGAAGCACCTGATTCACTAGATTCTAACATACAAAATTTAGAAGTAGAATTTTCTAAAGAAATACAACAACTTGAAGAATTGTATAATAAATTAACAGCAATCGATAATGATCCATCAATAGCACCTAAAGGAGGTAGCCGTGGTGGTAAATCTAAAAAGCATCGTAAAAAGACGAACAAACGACGCAAAACACAAAAAAAAAAGCGTTCAATAAAAAGAAAAATGCGGGGTGGTTACACATATGGAAAAAGAAAAATGCGGGGTGGTTACACATATGGAAAAAGAAAATCAAGAATAGCAACAAGTAAAGGAAAAAATTCTAAAAATTCTTCTTATTGGGACAGTTATAAACCCGTATCTAAATCCAAAAATGTTATTTTGTTATAATTTTATATAATTTTATATAATTTTATATAATTTGCTATTTTCTCGGTCGTAACTTTGAGAGCATCCCTTTTAATCTTGGAAGGCGACAACAATTTAATGGCCATTTTCCGTTTCTTTCACGATAATTTAATGATTTTGGAGTCAACCTTAGTGCAATGGTTGCCTTTTTTTCCTTAAAAATGCGTTTCCACGTTCGTTGAACAATACGAAGCCAAAATGTCTTTAATATAGCTACACATTCGTCACCTTTTAGATAAACACATTTAGCTATTTCAGGTTTGATGTAATGTTCATTTGATATAATGGTTTTATAATTTCGAATAAAGGGGTGGATTGAACGATTATTATTTGGAATAATATCGTTGCTTATATGCTCTTTAAATGAATCAATAATTTCATAGATTGATGAAGTATTTTCATCGTCATCGTCATCTTCTTCTTCGTCATCGGTTTCGTCGCTATCCGAAACATAGGGTCCTGTTTTTACAAGAGAGTAATCATAATCACACACATAATGAGCTAAATAATGTCCTTGGATTTCTGGATCAGAATTTTCATCTATCCCGTGAATATTTGGATTATATATTTCACATACTACGATATTAAACTTGGAATTTTGAAAATTTATACTATTGTGAAAGCGTGATTCGTAGATAGAATGCATATCTTATTATTAATATTATAATTTTATTTATTATTAATAATTTTCAATTTTTTTTGTTTTTATTTAAAATGATATATATATAAATGAAAGTACCTAGTTCTGTATCAAAAGTTCTAACCAATAAGTACGTTTTATATTTTGTCTTATTTTTAGCAATAACAAATGTTTTGGGATATATGGTTATGGGACAATTTACCACGACTTTATTCTTCATTATCGTAGCTTACTTAATTTCAAACTTTAGTCAAAATATGATAATTGTCTTAGGGGTTGCTCTTCTCCTAACCAACATTTTAATGGTTGGACAAAAAGTAAAGGAAGGTTTTGAATCGCAAAAACTTAAAACAAAAGGATCTGGTTCTGGATCCAAAACAGAAAATATTGTAAGACCTATTGACGATGATAAAGAAATCGATGAAATTGATATGACCGGACTTCACACAACATCCGTCGCATTAAATGCATCGCCTGAAGATGCCCCAGATAACGATCTGGCAAATGAAGAGTCGATGAACGTAATGAGCAATAAGAAACGTAACCGAATTGATTATGCGACAACCATCGAAAATGCATATGGTGACCTAAATGACATATTAGGCAGTGATGGTATCAAAAGATTAACAGATGACACGCAAAAATTAATGACACAACAATTGCAGCTTGCGGATGCAATGAAAAGTATGACCCCCCTTCTAGAGAATGCGAAATCAATGATGCAAGGTTTCGACATGAAGAGTTTAGATGGTTTGTCTGATTTAGCAAAGACGTTTAATCCTTCCAAGTAATAAACCTGTATGTGTAAAAAAGTATTGATATATATAAATATATATGCCAATAAATAAAAAATGCCCACCTGGAGTATTTTGTATAGAAAATATGACTATGGGATTCATCGTGATATTATTCATTTTTGTCGTATATCTAATATACGTTTCTTTTGTTAAATCGAAACACGTGAATGTAAATAATAACAACAGAATTGTTATTGAAGATAAAAAACCATCGCGGGCCTATGAAAGTGGATTCGGCTTCTTCCAAGCACCAAATTATCCCTACTCTAATTTACCAGCGGATGTTCTATTGAATCCCTATGTCCCTCCTTTAAGAGATGAGAGATATCTTGTCCCAGAAATTAATATTGTACCCCCGGGTCGCGTTCCTATTAATATTTCTACAAATGTGGGTGCAGTCGACACAACTTACCGTCAAGTTGGTCTTTTAACTCCTGTGACAGGTTATGATAAACCTAATTGTAGAAATAAAATTAAAAAATTTGAAAATGAAACTCTGAACAATAATATAATACCATTAATGGGTAGGCCATTGTTTACAAATCGAAATATGTGGCAATACTACACAATGAGTGATCAGAACAACAGCGTGAAGCTGCCAATTCGGTTTAAAGGAAAAAACGCTTCTAATGAATATGGTGTTGATAAAATATGCAACGGAGATATTGTATATGTAGAAGGATACCAACGGGCATTCAGGGTAACAGAATACGAGAATGACACTATTCAATATTTACCATTTCTCTAAATTGTACTATTTGTAACTTTATAATGGCGTAATGTTTTATTGCATAAATTGAAATGATTTACATTTCTTAATGTATTTTTATTATGGTTAGTGGATAATTTTCCAGTAATCTTGTACCTTTTCATTGTTTGTTTTTTCTTATTATATATTTTTGATAATTTACCTTTAGTTAATTTCATAATTGGTTTATATATAAAAAAATAATATTTTATTTTTTCTATTATTATTGTAAATGTCAAATCCTAAAACAACCTTTATTAGTAAAGATAATATTGACAATTTTTGTAATGAAAAATGTTCATTTAATTTCAATTATTCAACTATAACATCCCTTACCGCAACAAATAACGGTAAGTATTTAATTTACAACTACGTTGATGCAGGGAAGCCGCCTGTTACATTTAACAATTATGCTTATTCGGTGGATCAAATTGACATCTATTTTCCATCTGTTCATTATTTTTCAGAAAATACCGGTGGTAATTGGACAGCTGACGGTGAAATTATTATAAGACACAAAGCAGATAACATTGGCAATCAACTTGCTGTATGTATACCAATTTCACGCAGCTCGATAACGGGTAGTAGTGCTGGGAGTAAATTTATAAGTTCAATATTGAAACAAGTTGCCGATGCGAATTTGACATATTCATCCAGTGAAAATCCGATGAATATAGATTTAAATAATAATAATTATTCATTAAATAATGTGGTACCTTCTGTTCCATTTTTTTTCTATACCGGTCAAGACAACAATTCAACAAATATCAATTTTATTGTTTATAGTTTGGAAAGTGCAATTACAATAGATTCTTCCATCATAACAGAATTAAACAAACTGGTTAGTCCAGATCAAGTATATCCGTCTACGGACTATTTACAATACAATGAAACAGGAAAGGCTTCAAATGGTGAAACTGAAATATACATAGATTGTCAGCCGACCGGTAATTCAGATGAAATGATTGAAGTAAAATATGACAAACCTCCAATCAAAAATGATATGTTTTCAGGGAACAATGTTATTTGGATTATTTTAATTTTTGCATTAATTTTAATTTTATTTATACTTAAGCGAATCTATAATAAATATAACTATCAATCAATGGGTGCTGTTTTTCTTATTATATTAATTTTTATTGTAATACAAATATTCTTTAACAATATTATTTTTATAGGTATAATTGGTGTTTTTATCATCGTATTGCTTTTTATGATAGTTGAAAGATTTTTTATTAGTATAAAAAATGATTGAAATCAAGTTAATTTAATTTATCAGTAAATTTATAGAAAATTGTTTATATTTTATATAAATTAGATAACACCAGTGTAATCAATAGGAGCCGCGTCGTGCAAATCATCCAATACTGGATTGAATGAATAGTTGGTAGATCCATCAGTGATAGAATGATTCAAAGGTGCCATTTTTTTGACAACCTCTTGCTCTAAAGTATAAGGGAACTGATTGTACATTGTCATTGCAGTATATTTTTTCTCTTCAGTTGGCAAATACTTGTTTAAACCGTATGTTCCAGTAACAACTTCGGAATTATTAATAAGGTGATATGCAACAAAGAAGCCAAGAACACCTAAAATTGGGTTTGTATGGGCAAAAAGAATCATTGCTATAACAACTACAATTACTTTCCCATATAATGTGTCTATTACATTAGCAATGACCGACGGTGTTTTATATCCCAGCAATAAATAAATAACAAAAAGCACACCTAATAATAATTCACCAATGTTTTTCTTCTTGAATAAATCTTGTAAATTATTCATATAACATATTTATAGATTTTATTTTTACAAATAGATAAACGATGCGTAAAGTAATAAAAACGTTATTTTAATAAAAATTGATAATCAAAACAAGTTAAATAGAAAGGCAAAATATTTATAACACAATGTCAGATGAATTAAACGACAACTATTTTCCAAAAACGCTAAACACTTATATTGGTCAAAAAGGGTATACTATTTTAAAAAAAGAACTTAATATCGAGCAACAACACGCCTTACGCAAAGAGCTTGTTGCTAAACCATTCACACAAGGATCAATGGGCGGTCCAATAATTACATTTCCTATTTACCGCGAATCCAATAATAAATTCTATATTCCGCGTTATTTCGGTGAACGCCATTTTGGATATGCGAAAGATTTTCGAATTTCAAATGGAGAAGATATTTCATTAAATTTCGCCGGCGATTTGCGTGAAAATCAAGTGCCTGTCGTAGAAACCTTTCTGAAACATCTTGAAGTTAATGGTGGTCGCGGCGGCGGCTTGCTCGAACTCCCGTGTGCTTATGGAAAGACTGTATTAGCACTCAATATATGCAGTCAAATAAAAAAAAAGACGTTAATCATTGTTCACAAAGAATTCTTGATGAATCAATGGATCGAGAGAATAGGACAATTCTTGCCTGGTGCACGCATTGGTAAAATTCAAGGCCAAATTATGGATATAGAAGGCAAGGATATTGTCTTAGGAATGCTTCAATCCATTTCTATGAAGGAATACCACCAAGATACGTTTAATAGTTTTGGTTTAACCATTATTGATGAAGTACATCATATTTCGAGCGAGGTGTTCTCGTGTGCCTTGTTCAAAATAGTTACGCGTTATACACTCGGGTTATCGGCTACAATGAATCGCAAGGATGGTACGACAAAAGTGTTCAAAATGTTCTTGGGCGATATTGTATATAAAGGAAAGCGTGACGAAGAGCATAAAGTAGTTGTTCGGGCGGTAGAATACAAGGCGAAAGACGACGAATTTAATGAAGTCAAACTGGATTTCAGGGGGAATGTGCAATATAGCACACTTATATCGAAATTGTGTGTATATAATCACCGCACCGAGTTCATATTGAAAATTGTGAAAGATTTATTTGAAGAGAATGAATCCCAACAGATAATGTTATTGGCTCACAATAAAAATGTGCTTACTTATTTACACGATGCTATTAAAAATCGCGAAATAGCTGGTGGAAGTGTAGGTTATTATATTGGCGGGATGAAAGAAGCGGCTTTAAAAGTGACAGAAGGAAAACGCGTTGTTATTGCAACCTATTCTATGGCCGCAGAAGCACTCGACATTAAAACCCTAACAACACTTATTATGGTTACACCCAAAACCGATATAGAACAAGCAGTTGGTCGTATTCTGAGAGAAAGACACGGCAGCCCAATTGTAGTCGATATTGTGGATTCACATCCGCCTTTTCAGAACCAGTGGTCTAAACGCAAACAATTTTATAAGAAGCAAAATTATAAAATTATCCAAACCACGTTTGATAAATACACTACAGATATTTCTAAATGGAAAGTAGTATTTGATCCTTCTACTACAAATTCTTGCAATTCAAAAACAACAAACACTAAAGATGAACCAAAACTAGTCGGCAAATGTTTGCTTAAATTACCTTCAAAAAAACAGTAAAATACCGCAATTTACCACGCTTGAAACCCGCGATTTGTATTGTAATTGTAATTATCGACGCAGTTTGTGCAGTTTGGAAGCAACGTATATGGTGCAGGATTCGCTAAAGCAAGATCACTCGGACCTAGAACCCCGCCGCGAGAATAACTGGGTGTAATTGGTATGTCGCTTTGGAATTGATGATAACCACCCTTTTGTTTTTTGTGTCGTCGCTTGCCGCCCATTACATTGTATGGATTGGTTACACCTGCAACCGGACCGGCTGAAACATATGCATTTGTACCGTTTACTAAATGTAAATTTTGTTGAGGAACAAGCGGGTGATTTAACACTGTATTTCCACCTCTGCGATGACGGTGTCTGCGTGTTTTATGGTTTTTTTTATTTGCGTGAGACGACTTTTTTTTGTATAGAGATAATAGCCGCCTCTTAGTATTTTTACGCATTTTTTTAGAAGTCATCCTATACTTATTAACAATATTTTTTATTTTTTTGCGAAGAGTCTGTTTTTTTTTACCACCGCCGCTTATCCTAGATGCATTTGCTGCTGCTGCATTATTGCTAAAATTGTCGGGGAGAGCAAATTGCCTTGAGGTTTCAATAGAGCCGAATCGACCAGGCCACGATGAATTGTCAACATTGACAAAATTCCCGTCCACATTATTTAAAGGGGTAACCGAATGCTTGAATAAATAGTTTGACATATATATTAATATTTATTTTTTTCTAAACGGACAAGTTCTGATTTATTTGTTATTTTTTCACTGGACAATGCTTCTCGTATAGGTGTCCATTTCCTGAATTTATAGTTATATTCGCACACCATATTATATGCACGGTCCAAATAAACAAATTTATCCTCTTTGTCATTTTCGAATTCTTCTTCGTCGTCACTCTCTTCAAGTGCATCTAGATTTTCGTTTTCTTTAATATTTCTAAATAACCTGTTCATCATTACACTTGTTTTAAAATCGGGTATATATGCGACATTATAATAGTTTAATTCGCCATTGTCATTTAAATGCAAATGATATAT
>Ga0114959_10001496_pt1 | contig 20344 bp, 20 predicted proteins | sample C_130625_EF_Meta_FD_87317 | JGI IMG/M metagenome (GOLD analysis project Ga0114959, IMG submission 87317) | Freshwater microbial communities from Lake Croche, Canada to study carbon cycling - C_130625_EF_MetaG | ecosystem: Environmental > Aquatic > Freshwater > Lake | place: Lake Croche, Canada... | reverse complement strand
GGCAGGCGCCCGGTAGGCGCCGCCCCCGGTCAGGGACCGACACGCGCCGAAAGACGGGCCTGCTCGATCTTCTGCAACTCAAGGGCCTGGAGACGCTGCAGTTCAGCGATATTCAGCAGGCAGCTAGTCAATGAAACGCGCCCCCAAAGTACCGTCTCATAACAGCGGACGAAACCTTTGGCTGCTGTTATGAGCTTTTCCTGCCCGTCAATTCCTGGACAGAAACCTCCAGTTTCCCGGCCCATGCGGCAATGATCACGGCGCCCGGTCGGGTGCTAGGTACGTTTCAAAGCCTCCTGCCGCTGGGATCAACCCTGATCCTGACCTTCAGGCGGCGCCATCTCAGGCGGCTCGGCTTCGACGATCTCGATGGCGTGGCCATTGGCTTGGCCACTGAGCTCCGGCTGATCGCCGCTCGCTTCCCCGCCCTCGCCCGGCTCGTTGGATGGGAACCGGCGTGGCGGATAGGGCGGCTGGCCCTGCTGAACCTGGTTCATGGCATTGAGAATGCGGAAATAATGCTCCGCGTGCTGGAAATAGCTCTCGGCCATTACCCGGTCGCCGGACCCTGTCGCATCGCGGCCCAGCTGAAGGTATTTCTCAAACAACTGCTGCGCTGTCCCACGCAGCCGCATATCCGGCCCGCTCGAATCGAAGACATGATTCCGATTCATCGGCTGCTGGCCGGTTTGGCGGAATTGTCCACCGCCGCCGCCGCCGCCTCCACCTCCGCCCCCACCGCCCCCGTGACGATGGCCGCGGCCACGCATGCGTTTTATGTTCATTTTTATGAGGTCTGCCGTCTTGCGGGTGGGCCGCAGCATCCCGCCGGACAGCCCGGCAGGGAGAGACTACGGCGCAGCTCATGGTCAAATCCGACAGGGAGGCGACACCCAGGTCTACCATCCCCAACCCTGAAGCTCGATGCCAACTCCCTGGCTATCAGGCTCCAGTGATCAGGCTAGCCGCCCACACGAAGCGCGCCAATCGATTTTTTCACTCTACCGCCAATACCAGAGCGCGCGCCACACCGCCGAGATCGGCGCGGCACCCCACCACCCGCAGCCCTGACGCATGGGCGATCGCCTGCACAGCTCCTCGCTGCCCTGCCCCTAGTTCCAGCACCGCCCGCCCGGCCGGTGCCAGCAACCCAGACAATTCGCCGAGAATCGACCGATAGGCGACAAGCCCATCGGCCCCGCCATCGAGCGCAAGCATCGGCTCGTGCCGTGCGACTTCCGGCATCAAGCTCGGGATCGCGCCGCGTTCAATGTAGGGCGGATTGCTGAGGATCAGGTCAAAGCGGGTTCGTAGCGGCGCCGTCCAATCGGCGACCAGGAAGCGCGCCCGCCCATCCAGCCCAAGCGCCGCCGCGTTCCGCCGCGCCAGCATCGCCGCCGCCAGGCTCCGATCAATCCCGACACCCTCGGCGCCAGGATATTCGCTGAGGGTGGCCAGCAGCAGGCATCCCGTCCCGGTCCCCAGATCGAGCACCCGCCGCACGACACCACGATCGGGGCACTCCGCCAAGACGGCTTCGATCAACGTCTCGGAATCTGCTCGGGGCACCAATGTTGCCGGGGAGACCGCGAAGGTTAGCGACCAGAACTCCTGCGACCCGAGCAACTGTGCGATCGGCGCCCGGTCCAGACGACCGCGAAGCAGGGCCGCGAAGTGGTTGGCGGCCGTGGGGGGGACCGGGGCGCGCGGGTCGCGCAGCAGATCCTCCTGCCGGCAGGACATCGCATGCGACAGCAGCAGCCGCGCCTCCAGCCTGGGCGAATCGATCGCGGCGGCGCGCAAGTGCTGCCCAGCGCGGCAGAGGAAAAACCCCACTGTCCCGGCTGGGTCGGGGCAGTCGTTCACCCCTCCGCCTCAGCCAGCCGCGCCGCCTCATGCTCAGCGGTCAAGGCGTCGATCACCTCGTCCAACTCGCCCAGCATGACACGGTCGATCTTGTGCAGCGTCAGGCCGATCCGGTGGTCGGTCACGCGGCCTTGGGGGAAGTTGTAGGTCCGGATGCGTTCGCTGCGATCGCCGGTGCCGACCTGGCTTTTGCGGTCGGCGGCACGGACGGAGTTCAGCCGGCTGCGCTGCGCTTCATAAAGCCGCGCCCGCAGCACCTTCATCGCCTTGGCGCGGTTCTTATGCTGGCTGCGCTCCTCCTGCATCGCCACGACGACGCCCGAGGGGAGATGGGTGATGCGCACCGCGCTGTCGGTCTTGTTCACGTGCTGGCCGCCGGCGCCGCTGGCGCGATAGGTATCGATGCGCAGATCGCCGTCGTTGATCTGCACGTCCACTTCCTCGGCTTCCGGCATCACGGCCACGGTGACGGTCGAGGTATGGATGCGTCCCTGGGTCTCGGTCGCCGGCACGCGTTGGACGCGGTGCACGCCGCTCTCGAATTTCAGCCGGGCGAAGACCCCCCTGCCCGCGACCTCGGCGACCGCGCCCTTGACGCCGCCCAGCTCGCTCTCGTCATACTCCATCACCTCGAAACGCCAGCGGCGCGCTTCGGCGTAGCGCTGATAGGCGCGGAACAGCTCGGCCGCGAAGAGCGCCGCCTCGTCGCCGCCGGCGGCCGGGCGGACCTCCAGGATGGCGCTGCGTTCATCGGCCGCATCCTTGGGCAGCAGCATGAGCTGCACCTCGCGCTCCAGCCGCGGCACGGCTTCCTTCTGGGCATGGTACTCGTCCTCGGCCAGCTCGCGCAGCTCGGGATCGGCGAGCATCCCCTCGGCTTCATCGCGGGCCCGCGTGGCGGCGCGCAGCGCGGCCACCTTCTCGACCAGGGGCTCGAGATCCGACAGCTCCTTCGACAGCGCGCCGAACTGGGTCCCCTCGGCTGTCGCCAGAAGGTGGCGGATTTCCTCAGCCCGCGTCAGGACCCGATCCAGCTTGTCGGCCAGGCTCATGTCGCGCGCGCCGCGGCCTCGAACAGCCCCATCTCGGCCAGGGCGGCGGTGACATTGCCCAGCGGCAGGACCGCCTGCGTGCCGGCATCGAGGTTGCGCAGCACCACCTCGCCCGGCCCCGCCTCGGCCGCACCCACCAGAACTGCCGCCGCGGCGCCGATGCGGTTGGCGCGTTCCATCCGGCGCTTGAGGTTGCCGCGATAGGCGATCTCCGCCACCACGCCGCGGGCGCGCAGGAATTGCAGCACCTCGATCGCCGCGGCTTCGGCCGCCTCGCCGGTCGGCAGCACGGCGACGGCGCGGGGCGCGGCAGGCGTCAGGCCGGCGGCCTCGACCAGCATCGCCAGCCGTTCGATCCCCGCCGCCCAGCCGACCGAAGGCGTGGGCGGGCCACCCATGTCCTCGACCAGCCCATTATAGCGCCCGCCGGCCATGACGGTGCCCTGGGCGCCCAGCCGTTCGGTGACGAACTCAAAGGCCGTGTGGCTGTAATAGTCGAGCCCACGGACGATGCGGGGGTTTTCGCGGAAAGGCACGCCGAAGGCGGCCAGGTGGCGCTTCACCGTCTCGTAGAATGCCGCCGCCTCGGCGGTGAGGTGGCTGTGAATGGTCGGCGCCTCCGCCATCAGGGCACGATCGCCGGCATCCTTGCTGTCCAGGATGCGCAGCGGGTTCTTCTCCAGCCGGATGCGGCTATCGGGCGATAATTGGTCGGCATGGCCGGTGAAGTAGGTGACTAGGGCGCCGCGATAGGCCTCGCGGCTCTCGGCATCGCCCAGGGTGTTGATTTCCAGGATCGTACCTTCCTCGATGCCCAGCGCCTGCTGGATTTGCCAGCCGCAGGCGATGACCTCGGCATCGGCCAGGGGCTCGGCGGCGCCCAGCACCTCGATGCCGATCTGGTGGAACTGCCGGTAGCGGCCCTTCTGCGGCCGTTCGTAACGGAACATCGGCCCGGCGTAGAACACCTTGCGCGGCAGGTTCGACTGCGTGAGGCCATTGCTGACCAAGGCACGACACACCCCAGCGGTGTTCTCCGGCCGCAGCGTGACGCTTTCCCCGCCGCGATCCTCGAAGCTGTACATCTCCTTGGAGACGACATCGGAGGTATCGCCAAGGCCACGGGCGAAGACCCGGGTGTCCTCGAAGATCGGGGTCGCCCATTCCTCGAAGCCATAGAGGGCGGCGATGTGCCGGGCGGCGTCGATGACCGCCTGATGGCGGCGGAAGCCCTCGCCGATGAGGTCATGGGTGCCACGGGCGGGCTGAAGCGAAGATGCCATACGCAGCGCCTACCGCAGCGGACGGCCCGGGGGCAAGCCGCCAGGCGGCGCAACGGCCCGCCGCCTGCCGCCGGACACATCGCCGAAGCCAGCCGAAAACCAGTGATACGAGCCTTTCGGACAAATCCCGTAGGGAGGGGCAGCACCCACCCGAACGCCGTTTTTGGACAGATACCCAAGACGGGGCGGCAGGGCCGGGGCCGGCCTGCCGCGGGGACGGACGGGCGCAGCGCGCCTCAAGACGGTTGAGGCCGGATCGGCCATAATTACCGTGGCCCCATGAGTAAGCAGGGAAACCCGGGATTCAACTTGAGGAATTGAGGCCTTGAAGCGCCGCCAGGCGGCCGCGCCTGGACGGGGACGCGCCTTCCCCGCCCAGTTGGGCGGGAGAGGAGGAGCGGATGCACGGTTTCAAGGAGCCGGGCACCTCCGGAGAGGGCCCTGAGCCAGAAACCTACCTCAATCTGATTGCTGGTTCGTGGATACCAGCCGCCACAGCCCGGGCCGGGCTACTCCGCCGCCTTGGCCGCGGTCGCCTTGGCCGCCGCCGTCTCGGCCTCGATCGCCGTGGCCTTGTCGACGACCAGCCCGACCAGGTGCTCGACCATCGCCGCCTCGTCGATGGTGTGGTCGGTCTTGCCTGCGGCATAGACCATGTGCCGCCCGGCGCCGCCGCCGGTCAGCCCGATATCGGTCATCAGCGCCTCACCCGGGCCGTTCACCACACAGCCGATGATAGACAGGGTGATCGGCGTCTCGATATGCGCCAGGCGTTCCTCCAGCGTCGCCACCGTCTTGATGACATCAAAGCCCTGCCGGGCGCAGGAGGGGCAGGAGATGATCTTCACCCCGCGATGCCGCAGGCTGAGCGATTTCAGCATCTCCCAGCCAACATGCACCTCCTCCTCCGGCTCCGCCGAGAGGGAGACGCGCAGCGTGTCGCCGATCCCGGCCCAGAGCAGGTTGCCGAGGCCGATCGCCGACTTCACCGTGCCGGTGCGGCGCCCCCCCGCCTCAGTGATACCGATATGCAGCGGATGGTCGCAGACTTCGGCCAATTGCTGATAGGCGGCGACCGCCAGGAACACGTCAGAAGCCTTCACGCTGATCTTGAACTCGTGAAAATCCTCGTCCTGGAGATGAGCCGCGTGCCAGAGCGCGCTTTCGACCAGCGCCTCCGGGTTGGGCTCGCCGTATTTCTCCAGCAGGTGCTTCTCCAGGCTGCCGCCATTGACGCCGATGCGGATGGAACAGCCATAGTCGCGGGCGGCCTTCACGACCTCCTTCACCCGTTCCTTACTGCCGATATTGCCCGGGTTGATGCGCAGACAGGCCGCGCCGGCCTTCGCCGCCTCGATCGCCCGGCGGTAGTGGAAATGGATATCGGCAACGATCGGGACATTCACCTCACGCACGATCTCAGCCAGCGCTGCCGTGCTCTCGGGGTTCGGGACCGAGACCCGGACGATGTCAACGCCGGCGACCTCGGCGCGGCGGATCTGCGCGATGGTCGCCGCCGTATCCTCGGTGATGGTGTTGGTCATGGTCTGGACGGTGATCGGCGCATCGCCGCCGACCGGCACCTTGCCGACCATGATCTGGCGCGACTTGCGCCGGAGGATTTGCTGATAGGGCCGGTAGCTCATCGCGGATTCCTCAGGGCTTGCCCGGCAGGGGCGGGCCAATTTGCGAAATCACCAGGCGGCGGCGGCCGCCCGGTCTCAGCCACGCGGCGCGGCAGGCCGGGGCTTCGACCGCTCGGCCACCGCAGGTATCTTCTCGGTTTTTAGCCGCTCTGGGACCAGGGCGATATTGCTCCGCGGCCCTAGCCCTGGATCGAAGCCGGCATAGGGCTTGTTGTCGACGAAGATTTCCAGCTGCGCGATGTTGCCAGTGGACAGAATGAAGATGTCCTCGACCGGGACCGCGACGACATCGCCGACCTTCAGCACCTTGTTGACGATCGATTTGCCGCCCCTGGCGGGCCTGACCCTCACCCAGACCTCATCGGTGGCACGCAGCGCGATCCGGGTACCGGCCGGCAGCCCGGGGATAACCGACGCGGCCGCCACGGGCGCCGGCGCCGGGGCAGACTCCGCCGTGGGATTCAGCGATGGGGAAGGCGGCATGCCAACCGGGGGCGGCGCGGGCGCCGGCGGGCGGGCCGCCTGCTCGATGGCCGGCGGCGGCGGCGGGACGGTATCGACGGTGCGCGGCCCCCGGGAGGACCAGGAATACCAGCCGAGATAGGCGAGGAGCGCGAGCGCGGCGCCGCCCAGCAGCAGGGCCCCGGTTGGGGTGCCCCGCTCGGGGACCGGCTCAGGGAAGACCAGCGTCGGCTTGCGTGGCGCCGTACCGCTCACGTCCAGGAAGCGCCGGACGAAGCTGTCGGCATCAAGGCCAAGCGCGCGGGCGTAGCTGCGCACGAATCCGGTCGCATAGGCCGGTGCCGGCAGCTCACGCAGCCGTCCCTCCTCCAGCGCCGCCAGGTAGACCTGCCGGATGCGGAGGTTTTCCGCTATGTCCTCAAGGGTCAGGCCGAGGCCCTCGCGGGCCTCGCGCAGTTGATCACCGAAGCGCGCGGCTTCACCAGCGATCTCGGACTTGTTCAGACGGGTCATGTCATCGGGCACGGCGACAGGGTTTAACGGCTGAGCGGTCGGGCGGCAAACCCGAACATTGCCGGACTCGCGCGCCTCATGATCCGGTCCCATGGCCCCGGGCGGTCAGCGCGGCTGCGGCCTGACTGACCATTTCGGCAATAATCTCGGCAGCCGGCTGAATCTGCGTCACCATACCCACGCTCTGCCCAGCCATCAGGCTGCCCTGTTCGACCTCGCCATCCATCACCGCCCGGCGCAGCGCCCCCGCCCAAAAATGCTCGATCTCCAGCTGTCCGGCCTCCTTGCTCACCTCCCCGGCGATGAAGCGGGCCAACACGGCGGCCTGGTGCTCCAGGAAACGCTTGGTCCCGGCATTCTGCAGCGCCCGGACCGGGATGACGGGAAAGCGCTCGTCCAGCTGCACGGTCGGCAGGGCATCGCGCGCGGCGGCGCGGATGAAGGCCTCCTTGAAGCGGGGATGGGCGATGCTTTCGCTGGCGCAGACGAAGCGGGTGCCGATCTGCGCGCCGGCCGCCCCCATTTCGAGGTAGGAGAGCACGGCTTCGCCGCGCCCGATGCCGCCGGCGACGAAGATCGGCACCTCGGCCCCCAGCGTCGGCAGGATCTCCTGTGCCAGGACATTGAGGGAGACCGGGCCGATATGCCCGCCCGCCTCCGATCCCTCGATCACCAGCGCATCGGCGCCAGACCGCACCAGCCGCCGCCCGAGGGCGAGCGCGGGAGCGAAGCAGATGACCTTGGCGCCGCCCTCCTTCGCCGCCTTGATGGCGGTGGTGGGGGGGATGCCGCCGGCGAAGACGATGTGCCCCACCTGCGCGGCGATGCTGGTCGCAACCAGCGCGTCCAGGCGCGGATGCATGGTGATGAGATTGACACCGAAGGGCCGGTCGGTGAGCGCCTGGGTGCCGCGGATTTCCTCGGCCAGCCGGTCCGGCTCCATGGCGCCGCAGGCGATCACGCCGAAGGCCCCGGCATTGGAGAGGGCGGCGACCAGGTGCCGCTCGCTCACCCACGACATCGCGCCGCCGAGGATGGCATAACGCGCGCCGAGGAAGGCGGCGCCGCGGGCCATCAGGCGATCGATCGCGGCCAGGGCGGCGGGGTTGGCGGGGGGGATTGCCATGCTCAGCCCGCCGGGCCGTCGAGGCCGTAGGCGGTGTGCAGGGCGCGCACCGCAAGCTCGGTGTACTCGGCGCCGATCAGCACGCTGACCTTGATTTCGCTGGTCGAGATCACTTGGATGTTGATGCCCTTATCGGCCAGGGTGCGAAACATGGTGTTGGCCACCCCGGCATGGCTGCGCATGCCAACGCCGACCACGCTGATCTTGGCGACATCGGGGTCGGCCAGGATGGACTCGAAGCCGAGCGTCGCCTTGGCCTTGCCGAGTTCCGCCTCGGTGCGGGCCAGATCGGCCTTGGCGACGGTGAAGGTCATGTCGGTGGTGCCGTCGGCGCCGAGGTTCTGGACGATCATGTCGACGTTCACATTGGCCTGGGCCAGCGCGCCGAACACCCCGGCGGCAATGCCCGGCCGATCCGGCACGCGCCGCAAGGTCACCTTGGCATCATCGCGGGAATAGGCGATGCCGCTCACGATCGGCTGTTCCACGATCTCGTCCTCATCCACCACCAGGGAACCTGGCTTGTCGTCGAAACTAGAGAGCACCTGCACCCGCACCCGCTGCTTCATCGCGAGTTCGACCGAACGGGTCTGCAGGACCTTGGCACCGACCGAGGCGAGCTCCAGCATCTCCTCATAGGAAATGCGATCGAGCTTGCGCGCGCGCGGCACGATGCGGGGATCAGTCGTATAGATCCCATCGACATCGGTATAGATATCGCAGCGGTCCGCCAGCACCGCCGCGGCCAGCGCCACGGCCGAGAGGTCAGAGCCGCCCCGGCCCAGCGTGGTGATCCGATTGCTGTCCGGCTCCACACCCTGGAAGCCAGCCACGACTGGCACTTCCCCAGCCTGCATGCGGGCGATCAGCGCCGCCCCTTCGATCCGTTCGACCCGCGCCTTGCCATGCGCGGCATCGGTCAGGATGGGCACCTGCCAGCCCTGCCAGGAGCGCGCCTCAACGCCATGGGCCTGCAGCGCGATGGCCAGCAGGCCGATGGTGACCTGCTCGCCGGTCGCCACCACGGTGTCGTATTCCCGGGCATCGTGCAGCGGCGAAAGCTCCTGGCACCATTTCACGAGTTGATTGGTCACGCCGGACATGGCGGAGACGACCACCGCCACCTCGTTGCCGGCGGCCACCTCGCGCTTGACGCGGTTCGCGACGTTGCGGATACGGTCGAGATCGGCGACGGAGGTGCCGCCGAACTTCATCACAATGCGGGCCATGTCGATGCTTACCCGGTCCGGGGAGGCGTTGCCCCGGCGCTACCACGGTTGCGCCGGCGCGCGGGGCGGCACAGATACCGGCGGAACGGGCGCGGCGCAACATTCGCCGCACAGGGGCAGTCAATGAGCCAAGAGAGCAGCGCGATTCCGGCTGAGATCGCCAAATTCGACCAGCTGGCCGGGCGCTGGTGGGACCCGGACGGGCCAATGGCGCCGTTGCATGCCATGAACCCGGCCCGGATGGGCTGGATCATCGAACGCCTGGCCCTGGCGCACGGCTACGATCCGAAGGCACCACGGCCGCTCACCGGGCTCCGGGTGCTCGATGTCGGCTGCGGCGCCGGTTTGGCCAGCGAGGCCCTGGCCCGCGCCGGTGCCGCGGTCACCGGGCTGGACGCCGCCGGCGCTGCGCTGGCCGCGGCCCGGGCGCATGCCGCGGCGGCGGGACTGAGCATCGAATACCGCGAAGGCCGGCCCGAGGATCTGGCCGGCACACGCTTCGATGCGGTGCTCGCGCTGGAAGTGATCGAACATGTGGCGGACCGCACGATTTTCTGCCGCCATCTCGCCGCCCTCGCCGCCCCCGGCGCACCGGTGTTTCTCTCGACCCTCAACCGGACCTTGCGCAGCTTCGTCATGGCGAAGCTCGGCGCTGAATATCTGCTGCGGCTGTTGCCCGTCGGCACCCACGACTACCGGCTTTTCGTCCGGCCGGCGGAGTTGGGCGCGGCGTTGCGCGGAGCCGGGCTCAGGATCGCCGATATCGCCGGCCTCAGCTTCGACCCGCGCACGCGCCGCTGGCGGGTCACCCGCGATGTCGGCGTAAACTACCTGATGATGGCGGTGGCCTGATCAGCGCCACGTATCGCGACCCAGCGGCCGGCCGCTGGAATCATAGCGCTGGAGCGTATCGCCGCGCATGACATCGCGCCCGATCGGCCGGCCGCTCTGGTCATAGCGATAGAGCGTATCGCCGCGCTGCTCGATCCGCCCGGTCGGCGCGCCGGCGGCGTTGTACTGGCGAAGGGTATCGCCGCTCCGCTCCATCCGGCCGCTGGGGGCCCCGGCGGCGTCATAGTGGCGGAAGCTGCTACCGGATTGTTCGGTGCGCCCGGTCGGCCGCCCCGCGGCATCATAGCGTTGCAGGGTGCTGCCGCGCGTCTCGACACGGCCGATCGGCCGGCCGGCGGCATCGTAGTCCCGCAGCGTGCCGCGCTCCTGGCTCCAGCCCTGGATCGGGGCTGCCAGGGCGAGCAACAGGAGCACCGGGAACCTTAGCATGGCCGCCGCCTCTCATGGTTCGAAGCGCGGGCCGCCCATAAGCCACCGGCGCTTAAGACACCCCACATGCCCGGCGCCCGATCAGCCGTCGGCGCGCGGCACCCAGGGGATGCGGGCGACTTCGATTCCCTCATCGCGCAGCGCCTCGGCATCGGCATCGCTGGCCTCACCATAGATCCCGCGCAGGTCGCTTTCGCCGCGCTGCATCTTGCGCGCCTCTTCGGCGAACTCAGCCCCGACGTAATCGCAATGCTTTTCAACCTCGGCGCGCATTCGCTGCAGCAGGGCGACCACCTGGGCCGGCACCGGACCGGCGGCAGCCTGCCCGTCGCTGGACACCGGCGCGCCAGAGGGCGGGCTTGGGACCGGGGGCGGGGCCGCGACCTCCTTGGTCCGGCTACGTCCCTTCTTCGGGATCGCTGGCGCCATCAAGCGCTTGCTGACCTTGGTCGCGCCGCAGATCGGGCATTCCAGGAAGCCAGCCTTGGCCTGCGCCTCGAAGCCGTCGCTGTCCTTAAACCAGCCATCGAACGCATGACCGGCCGCGCATTGCAGATCGTAATGGATCATCGCCGGGGTTCCTGCCGCGCCACCACAGGCGCCGCCTTATCATAAAACCGGAGTTTGGCACTCGGGATGGGCGAGTGCCAGCCCTGCCCGCTCAAGCCCCGAGCAGGGCGTCCAGCTTGCCCGCGCGCTCCAGCGCGGCGAGGTCGTCGGAGCCGCCGACCGCGCGGTCGTCGATGAAGATTTGCGGCACGGTGGTCCGCCCGCCGGAGCGCGCGATGGCGTCCTTGCGCGCGGCCGAGCCGTGCGGCGCGTCCATTTCCTCAAAGGCGACGCCCTTGCCGGCGAGCAGCGCCTTGGCGCGCTCGCAATAAGGGCAGAAGAGGGTGGTGTAGATCTCGACCTTGGCCATGACGGGGATTTTGGGCCGCGCCCCGGCCGGGTCAAGCGGCGCGGCGGCGGCATAGCGGCAGTCTGATGCTTTGCCTGCCGATATTTGCCTTTTTCGGCCCGCAATCGCCGGACGAAACCTCCAGTTACCGGGGCGTTCGGCACCTGGCTTTGCCGCGTGCCGCTGGGATCAGTGGAACGAGAGCACCACCAGCAGCACCGTGACCGCCCCGGCGACAGTCAGCACGCCCAGGAAAAGACGCAGATCTTCGCTCGGCTCCGGCGCCACGGGCAGACGGCGCCGAGGCGGCGGCAGGTCGAACGGGGTGGACAGGACGGGCTGGGTCATTTTGCCTCCGGCCGATAGATCGACCGGGAGGATGCCAGGGCCGCCTTGCAGAAAAGTTAGTTTCCCGGTCGCTCGAGCCGCGGGTCAGGCACCCGGGCGGCCGCCAGCACGGCGACCGAGGCCGCCCCGGCGGACAGCAAGGCGGCGGCGCAGGCATCGGCGGTGGCGCCGGAGGTCATCACATCATCAATCAACAGCACCCGCCGCCCGGCGAGGCGCCGGCAATACCGGGCAGTAACGGCGAAGGCCCCAACCAGCAGGGCCGCCCGCTCGGCCGCGCCGCGCTCCCCAAGTGCAGGCGTCACCCGTATCCGGCGCAGCAGATCCGGGATCTGCGGCTTGCCCGCCGCCCGCGCCAAGTGCCCCGCCAATAGCGCCGCCTGATTGTACCGCCGCTGCTGCAGCCGCCGCCAATGCAGCGGCACCGGGGCCAGCAGATCGGCCTCGGCCAGCAGCGCCGCGCCGCCGCGCGCCATGTGGCGGGCCAGCGGCCGGGCGAGTTCGGTACGATCGCCGTGCTTGAAGGGCAGGATCAGCGCCCGCGCCCCGTCATCATAGCGCAGCGCCGCCCGGGCCCGCGCAAAAGCCGGCCGTCGCGTCTCGCAGCCGGGGCAGAGCGGGCCTAGCCCCGCATGCCCGAATGGCACGCCGCAAATGTCGCAGCAGGGTTCGCCCAGCAGGCTGAGCGCGGCGAAACAACCGGCGCATTGCGTCCCCTGGGCGGCGACCGGCGCCTCGCAGGTCAGGCAGGCCGGCGGCAGCAGCGCATCGAGCACCCGGACGCCGAGACGGCCGAGTGCGGCGCGCATTCAGTGCGCCTCACCAAAATGCGCATCGCCGTCGCGCTTGATGTCCTCGACCAGGTCGATCTCCCAGGAGAGATAGTCCCGCATCGCCTCCTCGACCCCGTCATTGCGGTCATAGGGGCGCAGGTAGGCGTCAATGCACGCGGCATCAGCCGGGGTTCGCCGATCGGCGGCGAAGGCGAGGCCAGCTTCCCGCCAGGCCGCCAGGCCGCCGCGCAGCACGCGGATGCGCGCCGCAGGCGCCACCCGCTGCGCCTCATCGACCGCCATGCGGGCATAGGCCTCCTCCGGCGCCGCCAGCACCACTTCGCTTGCGCCGTCCAGCGCGCCGGCCAGCGAAGCCAGGCGGGTCCGCACCCCCCAAAGGGCGCCCGGGATATGCGCCTCGCGGAAATCGAGCGAGCGGGAGAGCTGGATGACCCGCGCGGCCTTGGCCGCCGCGAGTTCGCCGGCCTCGATCGCCTGCCCCGCCGCCTCACCGGCCAGGCTTGCCCAATCCGGCGGGGGCGGCGCCGTGGTCAGCCCCGCGCCGAGGCCGCCTTCCAGCACATAGACCTCCCAGCCACCCAGCTGGCGCAGCCAGCCGCCAGTCATGCGGGCCCGCACGCCGGTATCGTCGACCAGCACGATCCGCGCATTGCGGACCGCGACCCAGTTATCGGTCGATTGCACGAGTTGCCCGCCGGGCGCGCTGCGGCTGCCGGGCAAATGCCCGGCGGCGTATTCCACGGGATCGCGGACATCGAGCAGATAGAGGCTGCGCCCGGCATCGGCCTGCAGCGCGCGGAGCCCGGCGGCGTCCAGCCGTCGCACGCCCCATGTCTCAGCGAAGGCGCTGGCGCGGGTCAGCGCGGTGGGCAGGTCGCCCGGCGTGCCGGTGGGAAAGCTACTGGTCTTGCCGCGGTCGCAGGCAAAGCCGGCCAGTTCCCAGCCCATGGTGCCATTGCGCAGCGCCACGACGCGGTTCGGAATGCCGGCGCTGCGCAGGCTCTCCGCCCCCATGATGGAACGGGTGCGACCGGCGCAGTTGACCACGATGGTGGTCGCCTGGTTCGGCGCCAGCTCGCCGATCCGGTAGACCAACTCGCCCCCCGGCACGTCGATGGCACCGGGGATGGACATGCGGCGGAATTCATCGAGCGGCCGGCTATCGAGGATCACCATATCGGTGCCGGCATCCATCATCGCCCGCAGCTCGCCAGGGTCGACCGACGGCGTTTCGTAATGGTGCTCGACCCATTCGCCGAAGGCCTTGGAGGGCACGTTCATGCCCGAGAACAGGACATAGCCGGCCGCCGCCCAGGCCGGCGTGCCGCCTTGCAGCACGCTGACCTCGGTGCAGCCGATGCCTTCCAGGAAATCCGCCAGCCGCGCCGCGAGACCGCCTTCCCCGCCATCGACGCAGACGATGCGCGCCCCGCGCCGCGGCAGCAGGTGGCGCGCCCGCAGCTCAGCCTTCGAGAGGGCGCAGGGCACCGCCCAGAACAGATGGCTTTGGCCGAACTCGCCATCCTCGCGCGCATCGAGGATGGCAAGTTCCCGGGCGTCATTGATCCAGGCCTTCAGGGTCGCCGGATCGATCGGGCGGGGCATGGCGGTTTCCTCTCATGGCGGCGCCACTCAGGCGGTGGCACTTCAGTTCAGGCAACGCAGAAAAACGGTGGAGGCATCGGCGATCTCGCCCACATCAGCGGCGCTCCGCGCCGGCCCGCCGCCGCCGAGCCGTGGCTGGACCCCGTGGCGGCGCAGGAACTCGACGGCGGTCGCACTCTTCACCGCGAAATTCACGTTCTGCGGAATATCGCCGGTGGTCTGGGCGATGCGCTGGGCATTCAGCTTGGAGGTGACCACCCCCACCACGAGACCGCTGAGATCAAACAACGGCCCGCCGGAATTGCCGGCCTGCACCGGGGCGCTGATCTGATACTGGGTCTGGATATCCCGCAGGCCGGAGAGGGCGGAGACTTCCCCCGTCGTCAGGGTGGGGCCGGAGCCGAGCAGGCCGGCGAGCGGGAAGCCATAGGTGACGACGCCCTCACCGCGCCGGAGTTCACCGCTGCGGAAGGACAAGGGCGGGCCCGGATCGCCCTGCACTTCGAGCAAGGCGAGATCGGCATCAGCATCCCGGGCGAGGACGTTCACCGGCAAATCCTGGCCGGCCCGCGGGCGGACCCGCACGCCGCCGCAGGACTCGACGACATGGGCATTGGTCAGCACGCGCCCTGGCGCAACGACGAAGCCGGTGCCGGAGGAGCGCGTGCGCCGGCCGGGCGAGGCGCCGCCGGCGCTCATCGCCGCATCCGCCCCGGGCGGCAGGGCCGGCGGCTTCGGCAGGGCGGCGAGCGCGGCCGGGTCACGCGGCAGCGGTTGCGCGCCGGTGCCAAGCGGCAGGGCGCGACCCGGCGCACCGCCGGCCTGGCGTTCCGGCTGGAAGCTTTCGGCAAGCGGCGCCGGCTTCGGCTGCGCGCCCGCGCAGGCGGCCGGCAGCAGGCAGGCGAGCAGGAACGCGCGCGAGAGGGTCACGGACATGCTGGCAACCTGCCGGGCAAGGCTGCCCAAGGTCAACCAGCGATCCTTACAGCAAGCCGGCGCGACGGAAGGAGGTGTGGCGGCCATGGCCCAGGACGATGTGGTCATGCACGACGATGCCGAACACCCGGGCTGCGGCGACGATTTCCGCCGTCATCTCGCGATCCGCCTCCGATGGCGTGGGATCGCCGCTGGGGTGGTTATGGGCCAGGATCAGGGCGGTCGCCTGCAACTCCAGCGCGCGCTTGACCACTTCACGCGGGTAGACCGGGGTGTGGTTGACGGTGCCGCGCCCCTGCGCCTCATCGGCGATCAGCCGGTTGCGGGTATCGAGGAAGAGCACATGCACATGCTCGACCGGTTCGCGGGCGATCACGGCGTTCAGATAGCCGATCAGCCGGTCCCAATTATTCAGCAGCGGGCGGTCCGCCAGTTCGGTGCGCGCCAGGCGCAGCGCGATCGCCTGCGCGGCCTTCAGCGCCGCCGCGCCCGCTTCCCCCAGCCCTTCGATCCGCAGCAGGTCCGGCAGCGGGGCGGCGACAGCGGCGGCGACATCGCCGAAGCGGGCGATCAGGGCGCGGGCGATCGGCTTGGTGTCCCGCCGCGGCAAAGCGAGGAACAACAGCATTTCCAGCAACTCGTGATCGCCGAGTGCGGCCGGGCCGCCGGTCAGCAAACGCTGGCGCAGCCGGGCGCGGTGGCCGAGATGACCGGGCGGCGGTTCGGCATCGGGCACCAGGGAGCCGAGCGGCGCGCCCGCCAGGGGCAGCAGCGGACCGGCCAGGTTCTCAGCCAGCCCGGCTGGGGCTGGGCGGCGACGGGCGGCGGCCATGGGCCGGTCTGCTCCTCAAGCGGATAACTGCACACAATAATACAATTATTCGATCTTAACCGTCAAGCCCTGCGACGTCCCCGCAGCGCCATTCCCACCAAACCCACCATAACCAGCGCTACGCTCGCGGGCTCCGGCACATCCGTGGCGACCAGCAGAGGCACCAGAATATTCGCCACCGGACTGCCGAGCCCCGCCAGCGTGTTATACGCGGCCGTGCCGGCGCCCGGCGTGAGCGCGGAGACGAGCTGAGTGGTCTGGTCGATCGAGGTGCCGACCTGGTTAAAGGCAGCCGACCCGGCGAGACAGTAAAGCGCGGGCAAGAGTTGGCTGGCGCCATCAAGGCCCGGCAATCCCAGCTGCGCCCGGCCCTGATTGACGATCGCCAGCAACGCTGCCCAGGACGGGGTGGCGATGCTGGTTCCCCAGGCATCACCCCAGGGCCCACCGCCGAGCAAGGGATTGGCTCCGCCTGATTTGAAGTTCAGCGCGGTACCGTTGATATAAGAATCATAAACTGAGACACCCGAAGGCTCCGCGCCATTGAAGGCGACGTCTGGCAGGGTCCGGTAATTTGTATCCACCGGATTCGGCGCAGCGCTACCGCAGGGTACGCGGCTTTGGAAGGCCGGCTGCGGCACCCCTGTGTCGATGCCGCCACCCGATTGGAAAGTCTCGGCGGTGGTCTGCATGGTGCCGCCATTGACCGACGCCTCCCCCAGGAAGCGACCATTGGCGTCGGTCTGCAACTGGGTGTAGCCGACCGCCACCACGTTCGGGTTGGCGTAACCGCTCGACCCAAAATCACCGCTGGACGCCAGGTAACTCACATTGGGGGAATAGGAGGAGGGTGGGCCGTTCAGGGTGCTGCCGCCAAAGCTGCTAGTGACGACCGAAGGCGCGGGCAGCCCGGCAAACGGCCAAGTCTGCACGATATTCGGGGTGGGCACCGTTGCGTTGGGCAGTTCCACGACCACAATATTGGCCCCCGGCGCCAAGGCATGGACCCATTGGATATCCTGCGGCACCTCGGTCGGGTCGGTGGGGGCGCCGATCGGGAAGTTCGTCCCGCCATACTGGTCGACCTTCAGGAAGACCGGGCCGCCCTCCGTGTTGAAGTTGGCCAGGCCATGCGCCAAGGCGAATTGATTTAGATCGCTATTGGCGAAGTTCGGGTTGGTACTGCTGACAAACCCCGCCACATCGCCGATGCCGTAGATAACCACAGTCTGGCCGGCACCGGTGCCGAGGATCCCGCCGCCCAAGCGGATGTTGTCGAAGCCATAGGCCTTGGCGATCTGGGTCGGGGAACTGGTGACCGCCAGATTATAGTTCAGCACCTGAGTGTTGGTGCCGGTCACCTGCAAGACCAGCGGGTTGTTCAGCCCGCCGAACGCAATGCCCGGCGTCCCGCCAAGCTGCACCGCATTGCTCGCGGCCGACCAGGTTACCGAAAGCCCAGCCAGGCTGGCCGTCGTATTGGCTGCCACCACGCCGCTCACCGGATCGACCCCGCTGGCATTGCCACCACTACCGATGACCAGCCCCGGGATCGGCGCGGTCGGATTCACCGCCGAGACCAGCGCGCCTCCTTGCACCTGAGTCAGCAGGGCGACGGACTGCACCCCTCCGTTGCTGAACCCGATGCTGGCGCTGTAGGGCTGATTCAAGGTCCCGGGCGGAAGCACCAGCGGGTTGTAGCCAAGCACCGCGGCATTGCTGGGGGGCGGCGCCATCGGCGTGCTGACGCTGCCCTGGAAGCTGCCGGGCGCGGGTGCGACCATGATGTGATAAACGGCGGAATCGATCAGGCTCGGCTGGCTGGTGCTGATGGCCTGGAACGCGACATTGTATTGGCCTGCGGCGCTGGCGCTACCGGTAATCAGGAAGCCCGTGGCACTCTGCAGCGTTCCGCCCGTTGCCGGTGTGCCGTTGGGATACGCCAGTTGCAAGCCAGCAGGCAGGGTCCAACCACTGGCCAGAGAGATGTCATAGGTCGCGCCAGTGCCCGCCCCGACATAGACCGTCTGGCCATAGGCGCTTCCCACCATTGTGCCCGCGACCTCGCCGATCGCCTGGCCATAGCCCTGGGTACTGAAGGGGATGGAAGGCTGGCTTAGCCCCTGAGCCGACAGGATGGACGGAACCCACATCGCCGCGCCCACCAGAACGCCCAGCCACAGGCGGACGCGCCCCGGCACGGCCGCCTTATCAATGGTTGGCGAAAAGACACGCCTGCCGGATGACCTCACGATCCCGCTCCTCAGCATCCGCAAGTATCCTGTAAAATTACCAGCGTCGCTGGGTGGGCGCGGCCTCAGCCACCATATGGCGGACGATGCAGTCCTGCGGGGGAGAAGGTAAAGACCTCCACCCCCGTCTCGGTGACACCCACCATATGCTCGAACTGCGCCGAAAGGCTCCGGTCGCGGGTCACGGCGGTCCAGCCATCCTCGAGGATCTTCACCTCCGGCCGGCCGGCATTCACCATCGGCTCGACCGTAAAGAACATGCCCGGATGCAGCACCGGGCCTTCGCCAGGCCGGCCGAAATGCAGGATATTGGGCGGTGCGTGAAAGCGCCGGCCAATGCCATGACCGCAGAAGTCCCGCACCACCGAAAAGCGATGCCGTTCGACAAAGGATTGGATGGCATGGCCGATATCGCCGAGCGTCGCGCCCGGCTTTACCGCGGCCACGCCCAGCATCAGCGCCTCATGCGTCACGTCCATCAGCAGCCGCGCCTTGGTGCCAACCTGGCCAACGCCGTACATGCGGGAGGTATCGCCATGCCAGCCATCGAGGATGACGGTGACGTCGATGTTGATGATATCGCCCTCGACCAGCACCCGTTCGCCCGGGATGCCATGGCAGACAACATGATTGATCGACGTGCAGGATGATTTCGTGTAGCCGCGATAGCCGAGCGTCGCGGGCACCGCGCCATGCGCCACCATGTAGTTATGGCAAAGCTGATCGATCTCACCCGTCGTGATGCCGGGACGGACATGGTCCGTGATCATATCGAGCGTCGCGGCGGCCAATTGTCCGGCGCGCCGCATGCCGGTGAAATCCTCCGGCCCGTGAATGATGATGCGGCGCGATTCGGCGCCATTCTGCTCCATGGGACGGGATCGATCTCTACAGGACTAAGGTTGCGCCAAAGATGCGCCTGCGGGGCGAGCGGTGCAAGGCTAGGGACGGCAACGCTGGGCGTTCAATCCAGCGCGAGCGGGCTGACCCGGCTGCCTTCGAGGGCGAGCGAGAGCAGCGCCCCGCGCTCATCGAAGGTGATCGCGTAAGCGGTCCCGATTTCGCCAGCGAGCGTCGTGGCATCGGTCAGGCCGCCGCGCCCGGCCACCAGCCGCGCCTCCACCCCGATATCCCAGCCGCGCGCCTGGCGGAAGAAATCCAGCGCCCTGTCATCCATCAGGAAGATCGCCAGGCTGAAATGCTGCAAGCCGATCACCGCGCCGAGGCTGCTGCCGGCGAGGCGGTAATAGCCGGTGGTCCGCCCGCCTTCGAGCAAGGCCCCGTCGCCGGCCTGAAAGCCGATCAGCAGCCCGCCCTGGGTCACCCGCGGGAACAGCAGGATGGCGCGGGCATTCTCGCGCAAGATTTGGGTCAGATTATCCGCCTGCAGGCGCGGCAGGGCCGCCGCGATGCCAGCGTCGATCTCGGCCCGGCTGGCGGCCCGGGCGGCGGCGGGGATCGCGCCCAGGGCGAGCGCGAGGGGCAAGAGACGGCGGCGGGTGAGCGGCATGGAAGGGCCCCGATGCGGTAACTCCCCGGGTTGTCGCGCGCCCGGGCCAGTTTCCGCAAGGGCGCATCTACGCCGCCGCAGTGCTCAGGCCTTCACATCCATCGCCTGCCGCAGGCCATCGGCCAACAGGTTGAAGCAGATGGAGGTGACGAAAATGCACACGCCCGGCAGCACCGCGACCCAGGGCTGCACATAAATCGCCGTCCGCAACGTGTTCAGCATCAAGCCCCATTCCGGCTCCGGCGGCTTGGTGCCGAGGCCGAGGAAGGAGAGACCCGAGGCGATGATCATGCAGACCGAAATCAGGCCCGTGGAATAGACGAAGATCGGCCCCAGCACATTGCCGAGCACATGCACCCGAACGATGGTGAAGCCACTGGCGCCGGACGCCCGGGCCGCATCGACGAAATCCAGGTTGCGCACGCCTTGGGTCACACTTTCCGCCACCCGGATGATCTGCGGAATGAAGACCAGCGTTAGCGCCAGGACCGCGTTGAAGATGCCGGCGCCGAGCGCGCCCGAGATGGCGACCGCGAGCAGCACCGAGGGAAAGGCGTAGAAGACATCGGTGGTGCGCATGATGAGCATGTTCACCTTGCCGCCCAGGAACCCCGCCGTGACGCCAAGCGTGGTGCCGATGACGAAGGCGAAGGCGACCGGCATGATGCCCATGAACCAGGAGAGCCGGCCGCCGTAAAGCAGCCGGGTCAG
>Ga0114959_10001495_pt1 | contig 20348 bp, 17 predicted proteins | sample C_130625_EF_Meta_FD_87317 | JGI IMG/M metagenome (GOLD analysis project Ga0114959, IMG submission 87317) | Freshwater microbial communities from Lake Croche, Canada to study carbon cycling - C_130625_EF_MetaG | ecosystem: Environmental > Aquatic > Freshwater > Lake | place: Lake Croche, Canada... | reverse complement strand
GAACAACTTGTTGAGGTTGAACTTGAATCATCTGAGGTTGTTGCTGAACAACTTGTTGAGGTTGAACTTGAATCATCTGAGGTTGAGCCTGAATCAATTGAGACTGTTGTTGAACAATTTGTTGTGTAGGTTGTTGTTCAACATATACATTTACCTGGTTATGATCTACAGTATCAGGGATAGAGTTAGGAAGAGATTCTGACATTTTACTAAACATAAATATAATAAATTGATTTTTAAATTAATTTATTTCAAGTAAATTACCTAAAGTATAATTTTTTCTTACTTTTAGCAAACAAAAATGTCTTTTGATGATCAATATTTGAACAAGGTGGTGGATAGAATACAGTTTGGTGTTATGAGCAATGAGATGATAGAGAAGATGTCTACTGTCGAGATAAAAGATAGTAAATTATCGGGTCCAAATACTGTATATGCTCCTGAACTTGGTAGTACAAATGATAAGCAATGTGTTATATGTGGTAATGCAAATGCTTGGGATGTTTTGAGTTGTCCAGGTCACTTTGGACATATAAAGTTGAATTATCCTATTCCAAATCCATTGTTTAAGGATGAAGTAGCTACATTTGCAAGATGTTTTTGTAGTCGTAAGATGTGCGCTCGTTTAGTTGTAACTAAAGAGACGATGACTCTATCTGGACTGATTAAGAAGAGTGGTCAGGCACGTATTTATGCAATTCAAGAATATTGTGAGAATGTAGATGAGTGTCCTTATTGTAAGAATCCTCACGGAAATATAAAATATTTACAAAAAGATAATAAATATTTTGTGACTTATGCAGCAAGGAAAGATGAATTTATACCCGTATCATATGAGCAGTTGTATGATACTTTTAATAATATAAAAGATGAAGATTTGGTGATGATGGGTTTTAGTCGCGAGATGTTATTTAATAGTCGTCCAAGTAATTTGATTATAAAAAATTTATTAGTTATGCCTACTATTTTGAGAACTTCTGTTAGTTCTGGAAATGTAGAGTGTCACGATGATTTGACATATAAGTATATAGATATAGTAAAGGTTAATAATAAGATTGGGGTTATAATGAATGATAAGGCTGTAAAAGATGATAGAAAGATTTCAGAGTTTATAGAGCAGTTGGATTTTAATATTACTATGTTGATGGACAATACACGCCAAAAGATTACTGATAATAAGAATAGAATGTTCAAGTGTATTCATTCTCGACTCAAAGGTAAGAATGGTTTAATTCGTAAGTATATATGTGGTAAGAGAGTAGATTTTTGTGGTAGAACTGTAATTGGTCCAGAACCAAATTGTATGGTGGATGAGATGGTTATACCTCCAGAAGTTGCTGAGAAATTGACATATCCTGTTGTTGTCAATTCTATTAATATTAAGCAGTGTTATAAGTGGTTAGAGCAGGGTAAAGTAAATTATATAATTAAGGATAATGAGAATGGCGAGCAGAGTAAGTTTAATATGAAGTTTGCTGCATTTGAAAGTCTTGGAACAAAGGTGGATGGAGGCGATGTTTTAATGATAGATGGAAAAGAGATGTTATATGATACACTTATAAAGATGAAGCCAAATTATGAGTTTAGAGAGAGTGATACTATTCTAAAAGATGGTAAATTTGTTCCAATTGTTTTACCAAAAAAGAGAAAAATAATTCTCAAAGAAGGATACACAGTTGAAAGACAACTGATGGATGGCGATTGGGTAGTTTTAAATCGTCAGCCTTCTTTAAGAGCGGAAAGTCTTCGTGCGAAAAAAGTAAAGATATTACCTGGAAAGACTTTTCGATTTAATCTCGCTTCTACGGAAGCTTACAATGCCGACAGAAGCGTATAATGCTTGAACACATTATACGCATTTTCAAATATTTGAAGAGTTATCGGCAACAGGAGAATTGAAAAGATTGTTATCTCCTAGTCTTTTAATTAAAAGGCAAAACACCTTGTTGTTCTGGAAACCCCTTATAGTCCTAACTACCACTTCTTGAAGGAAACTTCAAAGAAGGATCTCGGTTAATAGCCGAACCCGATGGTAATAATGTTAGGAATTGGGCAATCAGCAGATTTATAACCTAAGTCCGTTATGATAGGATATGGTTAGGTCTCAGAGACTGAACGGGTGTTGGTGTGCTTTGACGGACTAATCATCCTGAGCATGCTTAAGATACAGTCCACTCCCATCCGAAAGGATGTCTTATCTTAGTCGATAAGAGAACGTTGAAGTCAGGAGGAAATGCCTGATGGAGTTTGGTATTAAGGTTCGATAAACAAATTTATTAAATCTCTGTCGAAAACAGGAGGCTTTAAAAGAGTGATACCTCCTAGTGATTCTATTGCTTCAAAAAAAATATTAAAATGATATTTTTATAATTTATAATTCGTATTTCATAATTTATAATTAAAAATGGCTGAAATTAATAAGAAAACTTGCAAAGACTGTAAAGAAGAGAAGGACTTAGACTCTTATTATAAAGGAAGAGCAGTATGTAAATCATGCAATAATAATAAGAGAAGAATGAATAATGTTGAGAATTTAGAAGGAACTAAAATATGTTCTGTTTGTTCTCAAGAAAAAGATATAAAAAAATTTAGACCTCTTAGAAATCAATGTAAAGATTGCACAAATAAAAAGCATAAAGAATATTTTAAGGAGCATTATGCTGAGAATAAAGAGCAATATAAAGAAGCTGAAAGAAAGAGGAATGAGAAAAGGATAGAAGAACAAAAACAAGACGAAAGTATGACTAAATCTTGTAATGTATGTAATGAAGTTAAAATAATTAGTGAATTTAGATTAAATCGTGGAAAATGCAACGATTGCGAGAGAGAATTCAATAGAAAGTATATGGAAAATAAAAGAAAAGAACCATTATCCAATTCTATTCTTAAATGGAGGCAAACTTTATTGAAGATTACAAGAAAAAATAGTAAAGAATCAAATATCAAGTCTTATGAAGAATTTAGTTATGAATCATTATTTACAAAATGGTTTAATTTTTGTTTTAAGGACGATATGAGTTGGAAAAATCATGCTGTCATTTGGCAAATAGACCATATTATTCCTTGTAGTAAATTCAAAATTGAATCTGAAAAAGATGTTGATGTTTGCTTCGATTGGAAAAATTTGTCTCCTATTACTAAGAAAGAGAATCTGACAAAGAGTCATAATATCCTTAAACAACAAGTTGAAAGCCATATTGAGAAACTACAAAAATTTTGTGAATTATATACAGAAGAAAAAGAAGATATAGAAGAATATATTAATAATATACTTAATACTTATATACAATAATTTATTATATTAACAAGCAATAGAATCGCGAAACACCTTGTTGCGGGAAGTTCCTAAAGACTTAACTACTACTTCTTACTGGAAACTTTAAGAAGGAACTCGGTTAATAGCCGAACCCAATAGTAATAATGTTAAGTATGATACAATGGATAATCCGCAGTGTTACTATCTAAGTCCGTTATGGTAATGGATATGATAGGCACTCAGAGACTGAACGGGTGTTGGTGTGCGTAGAAAGACTAACCATCTGGAGCATGCTTAAGATACAGTCCAACCCCATCCGAAAGGATGTCTTATCTTAGTCGATAAGAAAACGATGAAACCAAGAAGAAATGCTTGGCGGAGTTTGGTATCTATTATGATGGTAAAATAAAACTGCTTATTACCATCATAGTGGGAGATGAAATGAACGTCTGGTGTGCCCAAGGATACGAGTCTTTGGCAGAATTACAAGAGATATGTTCTGCCGAGGCTAACTTTACAACTTCTCAACATTCAAGGCCAATTATTGCTATGAAACAGGATGCAATGACTGGTGGATATTGCCTTACTTATGGCGATGTCAAGATTGACAAGGCAACTTTCTTTGATTGTTTGATGATTGAGCTCGGTATTGACATAATGGAAAAGTATGAGCATATTAAAAATGTGTATAAATGGAAAGGAATAGAACAAGAGATTAGAACAAAACTTGAGGAAGAACGAAAACATCTCTACTCAAAGAATGATATGCTTCTTGACAATAAAGAACTTCTTGTTGCTAAATACAAGAAGATGAAAGATTCTGATGAAAAAAAATTATTAAAAAATAAAATTGACTCTGTCAAATTTAAAATAGAAAAAACTCAAGAAAGATTATTTCAACTTGCTGATAATTTTGAAGAAGAATTAGAAAATGAATTAATGTTTAATGGAAGAACATTGTTCTCCTTTTTACTTCCTGATAACTTTGAATACACTCTACAAAACAATATGGATCCTAATGGAAAAGCAGTAATTATTACAAGAGGAGTTATGATTAGCGGCTGTTTAAATAAAGCCATTCTTGGCTCTGCTTCTGGATCAATTTCTCATATGCTTCGACTTAATTATTCCGCAAGACGTGCTATAGAATTTGTATCATTTTATCAAATGATTATAAATCGATGGTTCTTGACGAGAGGATTTTCTGTCGGTATTGAAGATTGTATTCCTAAAAAGTCCAAGTTCATCAAATTAGAATCGAACAAATGTTTCTCACAAGCACTTTTGAATATTCAAACAGAGGAAGATGAAGAACTTAGAGAGTTGAAAGTGAATAACTCTTTGAACAATGCTCGTGATGTCGGTCAAAGAATCGCTAAAGAATCTTTGTCTCCTTACAATAGTTTTGTTGCAATGATTCGTTCAGGTGCAAAGGGTAATGAGAACAATATTACACAAATTACTTCGATGCTTGGACAACAAAACTTGGAAGGTAAGCGTATGCCTATGACATTTGGAAAGAGATCTCTTCCACACTTTGAAAAGAATTTAGAAAATATTCTTTCTAATAAAGAGTGTAATACTTCAATGCTTGAGAATTTGTTTGCTTCGCGTGGTTTCGTTCATTCTGGATTTTATAAAGGATTAACTCCTTACGAATTTTTCTTCCACGCTGTTGGTGGCCGAGAGGGTCTTATCGATACAGCTGTAAAAACTGCAGTGACTGGTTATATGCAGCGTAAGATGGTAAAATTTTTGGAAGATTTACAAGTGACTTACAAGGGCACTGTAGAAGATGCGTCTAAACACGTTATATCATTTGATTATGGAGGTGATAATTTCGATGGCGCAAAGATTATATATCGTGGCGGAGATCCTCTTTTTATTGATGTAGAAAGTGTTTGTAATAAACTAAATGCTGACTATGAGTATAATTTGTTCAAGAATAAACCTCCTACTGAAACAAATATTGAGATAATTGAAGAAGATGATGAAGATGAAGATAATATTTCTGTGAGCGATATTGAACATTTTTATAATGTATCTGAGAGAAAGAATAATGATAACTCTAATAAGATTAGAGAGAGAGTTATCGAGAATATAAATGATATTCCTTCCAAGTTTATAAAAGATAAGAAGTATGGAGAGCAGTGGAAGGAGGTTATAAGTAAGTTTCAAGAAATATTTGGAAAGGATACGAAGATTAAGAAGTTTGGAGGAAGAAAGTATAATTATGATTTTGAAATTAAGAGTGGTAATAATATACACAAGGTTGAATTCAAGTTTAATTGTGATAAGATATCAAAACTTGCTCAATTTTTATCACTTGGTTCAAATTCTAAGATATTAAAAGAATCATATTCCGAGTTCTTTTATGATAATTATTTACAAAAGATGGTAAAGGTATTGGGTATTAAGAGTGAAATACCAGGTAAGAATTTATATTTGAAGAATGTTCATAGTGTTAATTATAATATTCATCCAATCTTTCAAGAACTTAAAGGAAAGACTAATGAAGAATCTGATGATATAGTAAATGAGTCTATAAAATCATTCTTAAAGATGAATTACAAGACGGTCAATCTTGATTATTTGAAAGAAAAAATAGGTGAGTCTTTGGATAAGAAATATTTGCTTTGGGATTTGAAGAATAAGAAGTTTATTTTGGAGGAGATAAAAGAAGATTTTGATAATTTCCAAGTGAAGAAGATTGAAAATGATAATTCTATAGTTGTGTCATCTGATGATTATAAATATAAATTATTGTTGAGATGGAGAAATCACAAGGGTGTGTTGTATCCTGCTTGGCAAATAAGTTTAAAATAAAATGATTTTTTCTTAAAGAATATTTTTATATTATAATAATAAATTTATTATAATATAAATGTCGGACTTTTCAGAGATATCAAAATCACTTGCCAAGAGGTTGGATTTAAAAACCAGAAAGGCTGAAGGTATATTTTTTACTCCGGCTTCAATAAGGCAGAAGATATTTGATTTTTTAATAGAACGAGTTTTTGAGCCAAAGAGTATATTGGAGCCATCGTGTGGTTCTGGAGAGTTTATAGAAGATTGTTTAAGAGAGTTTCCAGAGGCTGATATAACTGGAGTAGAGTATAATAAGACGATATATGAGAATATAAAAGATAAGTTTAATAATATTTATAATCAAGATTTTTTAGAGTTTAAGAGTAGTGAAAGATATGATTTGATAATAGGAAACCCACCTTATTTTATAACTACTAAAAAAAATAAGGAGTGTATGACAGGAAAAGGAAATATATTTGTTTTGTTTATTTATAAATGTATTACGGAGCATTTAGCAAATAAAGGTTATTTGGCGTTTGTGTTGCCTACATCTTTTTATAATTCTAAGGATTATGAGCCATGCCGAAAGTATATACAAAAAAATATGAATATTGTTTATTTGGAGAATGTTGATGGAAAATATATAGATACTGTTCAGCCTACTATGATTATGATTTTACAAAATAAAAAGATAAATAATGAAAAGTATATTTTATCTTTTTCTGAAAATGTTTGTTTTTCTCCTTATTATAAAGAGATAAATGAGTTGTTAGTTGGTTCAAAGACATTGAGAGATCTTGAATGTAAAGTTGCTACAGGAACTGTAGTTTGGAATCAACATAAAGATAAGTTATCAGATGAAGCAGGAGAAGTTATAATATATTCGAGTAATATAGTAGATAATAATCTTGTTTTGAATAATTTGAAAGGAGAGAAAAAGCAGTATATAAGAGGATATAACAAAGAACCAATAGAAGGCCCTGCATTATTGGTTACAAGAGGATATGGTAATTCTTTTAAGATGTCTTATGTAATGATAGAAGAAGGGTTTAAGTTTTTTGGAGAGAATCATGTGAATGTTATAACTAATAAAAAGGAAGTTTTAGAGATGGTTAAAAGATCTTTTGAGGATGAGAGGACAGAAAAATTTATCAAGTATTATGTAGGAAATGGTGCGATGAGTAAAACAGAGATTGAAAATATTTTACCTATATTTTTATTTTAAAAGATATTTAATATATTTCAAATAAAATATATTAAATGCAAGTTCATATTGATTCTACTTATAGAGATAGGACTTTATATCCTCTTGCTACAGATTTTGTAGTTCCTCCTAAACAGAATTATTACGGCGATGAAATCGAGTACAAAAATCCAGTTGCTATATTATTTCCAAATGTTCATAGTGGTGTTGGCTTAATTGACCCTGGCGCTTTGGTCATAGTTGGAGGAAATTATAGTACAGTTATTGGTTTTCCTGATTTTGGTGCTTTTGTAGCAACATCTGCACAACAAAATTTATTTGGTAATTGTTATTTTTTAGTTCGTCATGCATTTGGAAATTATGAAGTAGCGCCTATAGGTCAGTGTATCTTAAATTATCCAGCAGCAAATCAAACAAGTCTATTATTTAGTTCTCCTTTAACCGTTCCTTCAGCTGCAGGAGATAGATGGGCAATTTATAGAAACCTTCCTTATCATTATGGCAATTTTCAACCAGGCTCAACTTCAAATCACTTAAAACTTGATATCACTGCTCCAAGCAATGATGGAGAACTTGTAGGAATGTGGATTATGATTACAGATATGGAATTTCCTCCAAGTGCTGATATTCTTGGCCAATGCTCTCGTATCATCGCTTATGATGGTGTAACAAAAACAGCTACTGTATCTCCTCCGTTCGCTTCTGCTCCATCTGCCTTTGTATTTTATGAAGTTTATAAAGTAATATATGAGAGTGCTGGGTCATTATGGTATGCTAATGGTTTGAAAGATCCTTATGCTACTCAGCCCAGATACTGCTCGCTTACAAGTTTGATTATGCCAAATACTATTTTAATACAAGGTGGTTCTATTGATAACTTTCCATATTTAATTGTCACAATAGCAAACGAAGGTTTTTCAGCAACATCAAGCACATCTATAACAACAAACAATTTTAATGAATATAAGGCTACTTACATTGTTCCAATGTATCTACAGTTAAATACTCAACGATTTTTCGTGTTATCTCCAAGCATAAAGAAAAAGTTTTTGATAGACTTTAATAGACCTATTAGAGTATCTGTTTTAAGTCCTGATGGTAATCCATTGATATGGTCTGCTGATAACATCTGGATTAGTAACTACTTTCCTTGGTTCAGTCAAAATATTCCTGCTGTTCCTCCTTTTATTTCTGCAGTTAGATATCCTGGTATTTCTCCAGACACTCCTCCTCCATTTGAAGCATTTTCTTATCTCCAGATGTCGGTAATTTTGGATGTAGAGTGTTAGTGAAAAAATATTATTTATTTTAGTTTAAATTTATGGAAAATTTAAACTAATGATTGAAAGATGTGTGGTATATTCTTTTACAACGGTATTTTAAAAGATATTGTAAATTTATTAGAAGCTGCTTGGACTATTTCGCCAAGAGGACCAGAACATACTACTATAGATATTAAAAATACATCATCGAATTCTACTATTCATTGTTTCCATCGTCTTGCTATCAACAACACATCAGAATCTTGTAATCAACCATATATCTATAAAGATGGAAAATATACTTATACTGTAATGTGTAATGGAGAGATATACAATTGGAAACAGTTAATTAACTCATTTACTCTTATCGTTGAAAAACATAACGATTGCGGAGTTATTTTTCCACTTTTTAAAGATATTAACTTTGACTTTAAGAAATTATGTTCTCTTCTTGATGGAGAGTTTGCTATAGTTATAACAAGACATTTGACTGATTCTTCAAAGATTGATAAAATATGGTTTGGAACAGATGTGTGTAGTGTTAGACCGTTGTTTTACACATATGATAGTAATTCTATTGTGTTATCAAGTCTTCTTTCTGGTATAAGTAAGATTAAAAATCTTACGAGTAAGATATATAGGGTAGATGGTGCGAAGGCTTATGAATTTTATTTAACAGATAAAGGAGATGAATATCAGTTGGTTATTGAAAATTATGATGATATTTTTGATAAGAATAATACAGTAGATGTTTTAGATGTGAGTGTGTATATGGATAATATTTATAATAAATTTACGGAAGCAGTTCATAAAAGAATATGTAAGGATAATATGTCGAGACCTATAGGTTGTTTGCTTTCTGGAGGGTTAGATAGCAGTTTAGTTGCAGCAGTTGCTTCTAAATATTTGAAACAGTATGGAGAAAAGCTTAATACATTTAGTATCGGTATGAAGGGGTCAACTGATTTGAAATATGCCAAGATAGTTGCTGAATATATCGGCTCAAATCATACGGAAATATTATTTACAGAGAAAGAAGGAGTTGATGTGATTAAAGATGTTGTAAAGGCAACTGAGACTTATGATATAACAACTATAAGGGCGAGTGTAGGACAGTATTTGGTTGCTAAATGGATAAGTGAGAATACTGATATAAAGATATTGTTAAATGGAGATGGTGCAGACGAGATAGAGATGGGTTATTTATATTTTTATAATGCACCAAATGAGGAGGAAGCACAGAAGGATAGTGTTAGGTTGGTTAGAAATATACATTATTTTGATGGGTTAAGAGTTGATAGGAATATATCTTATCACGGATTGGAGGCGAGAGTTCCTTTTTTGGATAAGGAGTTGGTTCGTTATTATTTGAATGAGGTTCATTCTGGTTATAAGATGGCAGGTTTTTTGGCGTGTGAGAAGACTTTGATAAGGAGCGCTTTTGAAAAGTATGATATGCTTCCTAAGGAGGTATTATGGCGTAGAAAGGAGGCATTTTCTGATGGTGTTAGTAGTGAAGAGAAGTCTTGGTATCAGATTTTGACAGATTACTTTAATAGTATGTCAATACCTTCTGAGATGCCTCGCGCACATAATTCTCCATATACTAAGGAGAGTAGTTATTATAGAACATTATTTGATTTGAATTTTGGAGAAAGAAATGATAATGTTATACCATATTACTGGTTACCATCTTGGACAAATGAAAAGGATCCTTCTGCAAGAAAATTGAATGTATATTCTAAAAAATATTAATTTTAATAATATAATAAATTTATATTATTAAAAAAAAGTTTATGATGTTTAGAAAAATTGGTATAAATGTATTTAGAAAAACTTCTAATCGATTTTTTATGTCTAAAAGTAAATTTGATTGGAAAGATCCTTTGAATTTAGAGTGTCGTTTAAGTGACGAGGAGAAAATGATTCGTGATACTGCTCATTCTTATTGTCAAGATAAATTATCTAAACGTATTTTAAAAGCTAATCGTGAAGAAAGTTTTGATCGTGAAATATTGAGAGAGATGGGAAAACTTGGGTTTCTTGGCGCTACTATAAAAGGTTATGGATGTTCTGGTGTTTCTTCAGCTGCTTATGGCCTTATCTCAAGAGAAGTTGAAAGAGTGGATAGTGGATATCGTTCTGCAATGAGTGTTCAGTCATCTCTTGTTATGTTTCCAATTTATGAATTTGCTTCTGAATATCAAAAAGAGAGATTATTACCTCTTTTAGCCACTGGAGAGATGGTAGGATGTTTTGGATTGACAGAGCCAAATCACGGGTCTGATCCGAGTGGGATGGAAACAAGAGCAAAAAAAGATGGAAACGTATATATTTTGAATGGAACAAAGACATGGATAACAAATTCTCCTATTGCTGATATTGCTATTGTATGGGCAAAAGAAGAAGATGGAAAAATTGGAGGGTTTATAGTTGAACGTGGTATGAATGGGCTATTTACTCCAAAGATTGAAGGCAAGATGTCTCTTCGTGCTTCAGTCACTGGACAAATTTTTTTAGAAGATGTTAGAGTTCCTTTAGAAAATAAACTAAATGTCTCAGGATTAAAAGGTCCTTTTAGTTGCTTAAACAATGCTCGGTTTGGTATAGCTTGGGGTGCTCTTGGCGCTGCAGAAGATTGCTTATCAATTGCGAGACAATATACGCTTGACAGAAAACAATTTGGTTCTCCTTTAGCGTCTAAACAATTAATTCAAATTAAGTTGGCGGATATGGTTACAGAAATTGCTATTGGACTTCAATGTTGCCTACAGGTCTCTCGTTTGAAAGATGAAGGTTTAATATCTCCAGAAATGATTTCTATTATTAAAAGAAACTCATGTACAAAAGCTATTGAAATTGCTAGAAAGGCAAGAGATATGCTTGGAGGAAATGGCATTGTAGATGAGTATAATGTAATTCGTCATGTTATGAATTTAGAAGCAGTCAATACATATGAAGGAACAGCTGATATACACGCTCTTATTTTAGGGCGTTCCATTACTGGAATTCAATCATTTTCTCATAATTTATAATATAGTTATATATTTATTTACAATTTCATTTTTTACAAACATTTTTATATGTTTGGAAGAATAAAGAACAAATTTTTTAGATAATACTATTTCATTTATCACATCATTATACTTGTAGAATGTATCAGATGTGAATATAAATGCATCGCAAATTTCCTTAACATACTCATACTCATTATAAGTCATTATATCAGAACTTGAAAATATAAATAAATCTATATGCTCTTTATTATTCTTTAGTATTTCTTTTAAAATTCCGCTCTTCAATCCATTAAGGTCTGAGTATCTCTTCTCTGCATATTTCAAGCTCAACAAATCAGGACGATTAACATATTTCAACTCGTCATCTAAAGGCAACTCTTCAAAATCTACGGAAATGCCAAGTAAAGGTTCAAGAACGGTATTGAAAGCATATTTATTTCTAACCTGTTCATATTTTACCTTGTTGGACTCAATATAATTCATAACAATGTTGTTATACTCTTTCACATCTAAATAATCTATTATAAACTTGCTCTTTATAGAGTTCATTATTAATTTTAGTAGAGATAGTTTATCTCCTGATGATGTAAATATAATTCTCTTTATAGGAGTAGTGATACAATAATTTTTTAAAAAGACAGTAAATAACTCGTCCATATCATTATAACATAGTAAAGATAAAAAATAAAATCTACTTGCGAGATTTACGAGATTTGATATACTTTCCTTTATTTTTTCTTGATGTTCTTGGTATCAGACCTTGAGCTTTACAAGAAGCTCTCTGACTAAATCCCATCCTTTTGATAGGAGTTCTCTTACAATAACTTCTTTTAGCTCTTGGCATATTTAATTGAACGAAAAGATATTTTTTTTATAATTATTTTGTATATTTTTTTTATATACAAAATAAAAAATTATATTATTTACTTACCAAAGAACTCTGTCAGTTTCATATTGACAACTTCTTTCATGTGTTCTTCCTTCATAGTATCTATATAGTTTGGTATAACTATATTGTTCCATATCTCATCGCACACGCGCATCTTTAATTTAACTCGGAAAGAGTTTGGGTCAGGGTCCTCATCGACAATCTCGAGTGATAGTCTCTCCTTATCCAAACTTTCCAATTTTGAAATAGAATTCTTTATATATTGAACCACTCTACTTATAAACTCTTCTTCTTTTGAAATTCCTATCTTCACATGAACAGAGAATCCTGACAACACATTTATAATACGAGTAAAATATCCACTTGAACATGTCTCGTCAGAATCATACAATTCCTCAATCAATCTCTTTTCCAACTCATCTTTATGCTTACTCAATCTCTCAATCTCTTGCCACACTATTGACAATACTTGACTGATGTTAAACCCTTGAAACAAAGTAGGATCCATAATAATACGCTTCAACGCCTTAATAACTTTTTCACGCTTATCTTCCTCAACTACAAGTTTGTTTAATATCATTTCATATATTTTGTCAATATTTTCACAAGGTCTATGATAAGTAGCAAGATTCAATAAAGAAGATATCGCGGTCTTTTGAACACCATAACTATGAACATTTTGAGAGTTTGTGTATATAGTTCTTTCTTTATTATCGGTATAGAGTTGTCCCAATTCTCTAATCATGTCATCGGCATCTTCTCTTTCCTTCTTTCTACCATACATCAAGATAGTATCCAAACATTCTGCTCTGATGTTTATGCTTTCATTTTCATCTTTAGCACGACCCAAGAGGAACATAATAGCATCGTCATAAACAATTCTCAATTTTCCTTTATATTCAAACGTATCATCGTAAAATATTTTTTGAAAGATTGGTTTGGCTGAGATAAGTTTATAATACAATAATTTACATTTATAAAAATGTTTTATATAAAAATCTTTCGATATACTCCAATCTACATTTTTAAGAACAGACAAGAATACTTCATCAGTTTCTGTTTCGGATAGTTTTGTTAGTTCTTCTTTGATTATCTTATCCATTTTACGAATTTGAAAGTTAGACATTTGAGTAAAGTAATAAACCTTATCTTGTAGAGTAATAGATTTAGCAAAGTTCTCGATACTGGTGTTAAACATTCCTAAAATTTCGTCTCGATTAAAATACATCTTCTTTGCGGATTTATCAACATCGTCAAACGGTTCATCAGTTTTCTTCTCTTCTTCTTCTCCAAATTGGTCTTCAATTATTTGAGAGGTTGGAGTTGGACGAACCCAGGGTTTTTTTGTAGTAGAAGGAGTAGGATAGAGAGTGTTTTTAATTTTAGCAAAGTCAGAATATACTTTGCCGTATATATCCCAGAGGTAACTGTATATATTCAACGTTATATCGGATAATTTTGAGTAAAAAAATCCAATCATTTTTAAATTTAAAAATAATCTTTTAAATTTAAAAAATAAAAATGAATTATGATATAGAAATGAATTTGTTGAAAACATATGATGATAAAACTGGCGTATTTGTGTCTCCTATTAAAAATTATAATGGAAGATTATCTGAGTGGAATAATGTAGTTTATACAAATGATATAAATCTTTCCAACATAGATGTTATAAGTGAGCATAAAAATGTGCTTATATTTTTCTCTAATGTTTCAAAAGAATTATTAAAAGAATTGTGTGAAGTATGTGAGACAGTATCTTTGATACATACTGCAACTAGTAAAAATATTCAATTAGTTTCTGATTTTTCAAGAGTAGATAATTTTACAAGTGTTCTTGTCAATTCTGATTTAGATTCTTATCTTAATAGTATATTTCATCTATTATAAAATTTCATTTTTTCTATATTCACAAATTAATTCCAAGAAGGATATACCTTACATTTGCACCAAGCATTATAGCCATCTAAAAACTCATCATCTGTTACGCTATAAATTTTTCTTGTTATATTCTTAATATTGTTCTTCTGGTTTGAACAAACTATCTTTTCCTCAATTATAGGGCTTTGGTTCATCTCTGTATCATAAAAGTCATAAAATGCATAAAAATGTTCCTTCTTTGGTGTTAGACCGACAGGAGGTCTTTCAAACTTCTTCTCAAATTTGGCTTGTAAATTTGCCATAAATGATTTGAACTCGTTTTCATCCTTGAAAGTTAATCCGCTCATTTTTTTTTATATATCCATCAAATGTTTAAAAGAGTAAAATGATTTTTAATTTTTAATAATTTTGTTATAATCATCACATAAAATGTCTTATATTTTTAAGAAGTACGTGTTCATATTTCAATCTCTTTTTACTATTATTCCACTTTCAAAAATACCATCTGATTGTGGAGTATGTTTTGATAAAACTAAAATACAAATAGTAGAGTTAGAGTGTGGTCATACTTATCATAATCATTGTTGTCAGACTTCAAGAGATTGTCCTCAATGTATTATTAACTTTGTAAGTAATCTTGTATAAATCATATATTTAACACTCTTAAATATATGACGACAAAAACTGATTTTCCATCTTTTTATTTTTATATCATTTATCTAATCTATCAAAGATTAACAAAATGCTTTCATTATTTGAAAGAGATGTCGAGACACTTACTATCCCAACCTTAAAGTCAGTCTTTAAGAGTTTGGAACTAAATCATTCTTATCCGAGAAAGGAGCATTATTTGAAAAAGTTGTAAGATTTTAAAAAAGTTATAAACTTCACTTGGAGAGATGATCAACGAGAAGTTATAGAAAATTTTTTAAAATTTGATAAGGACATTTATATCATTCATGCAGTATTTGGATCTGGAAAGACAACATTGCTTCTCGGATTATTAATACACGGTATTTTAAACAACTTATTCAAACCATCTGAAGTTATGTTTGTTTCTTTCAATATATCTATCAAGAATGAGATTAAGAAAAAGCTCACTCGTTATGGAATGGGTTCAAAGACTACAGTTAGAACATTTGACTCGATTATTTATGAAATTTGTAAGAATACTGGATATCCACATATTGATTTACCTAATTTTGATGGCAAGAGAAGACATGTGTATAACAAGATATTTGATGAGGAATGTTCATTTGAGATGTCTTATCAACCTTCTATTATTTTTATAGATGAGTGTCAAGATCTTGAGAAGACTACAATGGATGTGTTCAGACGGTTTTATCCGAATAGTAAGTTTGTTCTTGCCGGTGATATATTTCAATCTATACAAAAAGAGCCACGAGAAAGTGTGTTGTGGAATTATTTACATCGTGATGATGAAAATATTTATAAAATATATATGTCAGAGACTCCAAGAGTTCCTGCAAAGAATTTGGAGACATTAAAGAAGGCATTATCGGCATATTATCCTGAGTTTTCTGATAAGATTAATAATTGGAAGTCTTCTAATAATCAGTCTGATGCCGATATTGAATGGCGTTCTTTGGAAACTTATACCCAGGTTTTTGACGAATTGAAGGATTTTTGTAAAGATCATACATCAGAAGAGACTATGATATTGACATTCAGTTCAGCAATCACTGTAAAAGGTGCAATGGGTGATATAGCACGTTTTAGAAGATTTTTAGAACAGAATGATATTCACGTAAATAAAAATCATAAACGTATGGAAGATAAAGATTATTTTTTAACTACAGCAAATTCTTCTAAAGGTCTTGAAAGAGATTACGTTATCGTGTTTCTGACATTTCCTCTTGAGAAGGCTTTCATTAACTTATCTGATGATATTGTTGTAAATTTAATTACAGTGGCATTAACAAGAGCTAAGAAGAAAGTGATTATGTATGTGCCAAAATATCAGGATAAGTTTAGTAGAGTGTTGAACTTATTTGATGCTTGTCCTAAACCAGTTAATAAACGTATTCGCGAAGATGACAAATCATTGACAGAATATGAATATGCTGATTATCTTAATCTTGAACATACAGTGACTGAACTTATAAGACAGTCGATTATAAGATATGATACACGTATAAGTTTGAAAGAAAAGATTAAGCCTTTTAGTTTTGAAAAATTATTTGATGAAAATATTCCTGTAAATATTATAATGAATACAGAAGAAGAGAGAGCATTTGTTGGCGTGTTTATTGAAAATTTGATAACATCAACGTGGAGTGGCGTATGGCCTTTTATAAGTAATCATCATGCCGATAATAATCCAATGTATAATCATTGTTGTAGAAAAATTAAAAGTCTTTCAAAAGAATATGAGAGTCATAAAAATAAAAATATACAAGATATAAAGGCACAATTTGAAGGTATTTTTTGTTTTTCTCAACTGCAGATGGCTTTGACTAATAAGATTATGTTTAATATGACAAATGATAATAAAAAGAAGTTGTTGAGTTATTGGTATAATTTGAAACCAAAGGCATTTACCATCAAACCTTCTGGAGGAGATGGTAAAATAAAAATACAGTCAAATATGAAAATGCGACAATTAAAAGGCGTTGCAGATACTATTATAACTGATGTCAAAGAAAATAAGGAGGAGATAACAGTTATTGAGATAAAGGCATCGCAAGAAAGAGAATGGAAAGATGATGCTCTTATCCAAGCGATGTGTTATGCTTTGATGTCTGGAAAGAAATGGTCTCGAATAATATTGCTTAATCCTTTTAGAAATGAGAAGGTTTCTTATTATTTCAATACAAAGAATATATTGAGTATGAGGAAGGAAATATTTCAAGATATTATGACTTTTAATATTAATTGTTTGTTGGCAAAGAATACTGATAATCTTTCAAATAAGAAACAGTTACGAGTTGAGAATTGTATGTTTATAGATTTTGAAGAGGATGAGGATGGCGAGATATCTCAACTTAGTTTAATTCGTATGGTATCTCCTATAAAGTGTGAAGTATTGTATAACAAGTATATTACAAGAGAAAAAGAGGAGGGTGTCAAGTCTGGTAGAAAGATGAAGTTGCAGTATGAGAGTGAGACAACATTAGAAGATGCAGTGAGTGATATTGATGCAGTATTGAAGAATCCATTGTATCATAATGAGAATAAGTTGAAGATATATTGTCGCGAAGATTTTCCAGAAGGTGTGATAGCAGATGATTATAAATATTGTTTGAGAGTTAATGAGACAACTGATGAAAAGATGAAAGAGATAGAGAAGTATGATAGTTTGTGTAAGTGTTCTATTTTTCTGAGTTTAGTATTTCAAAAGTATAAATTTTATTGAATGAAAAAAAAATATATAATTTTATATTTATAAATAATTATAAATATAAATGGAGGTTGATATTGGTCTAATATTTACAATTTTATCTATAGTGTTTGCGTTTTATTATTTACAATCAAGGACAAAGAAGATTATAAATGAGCCACAGAAAAAGTTCAATGCTTTGAAGAGTTCATTCAATAAAAATATTAAGGTTGATGTTGAAGTGCAAACAAATAAACTTGAGCTTATTGTTTTTCAATCAGTGTTATTAGGAGAGAATAATGTGTTGATATCATTGGAAAATAAAATGCCCGGTTCTCAGTATCAACTTATAACCAATGTTCCTATTTACAATAGAGGGTATGATGAGGCGAAGAAAGAGTTTCTTGTATTTTCAAGAAATATAAAGCAGTCTGGAACCACTCTTGATGTTAATCTTGATATATGGTTGACAGAGAATAATTGTATTCGTTATGAGTTTTCAGATCCTCATAGAGAATAAATTAAAGAAAAAAATATTAATAATAATAAAATAATGAGAGTGATTTTTGATATTAATATTTTTAGAAATTTGGAGAATGGAATTATTTATATGAGAAAAAAGGACGACTTATATAATAATAAACAGAAATACGGAGATATGTGGAAAGATTGTCCTGTAGAGTTTATAGTATATGACAGTGAGGAGGACGATGATGATTTTTCATACTTTGTTTGGAAGAAGAATGGAGAGGCTGTTTGTATGGCGAGTAAAGTTAGTTTTGAAATGTTTAAAGATATTACAAATTATTACTTTACAGAAATATCATCGTAAGAGTATCATTATCTGATGAACTATATATTTGTTGTGCTTCTTGTAAAGATATTGCGCGTGTTTTGTAAGATTTTGATAAATTAACGGTATTATGTAATCTCCAAGTCCATTCAAATAATTTTTGAGGAGATGATAAGAAATAATCAACGTCGAGTGAGATGATATTTTCCTTGTAATGCTCTTTGCAAACAGGACACGGTAAAACATATTGAAGAGATGATAAGAAGGCTTTCCATACCTTTTTATGTTGTGGCGTAAGAGGTTCAGAGTATAATGAAAAAGTATGAAGAACAAACCACATAGGTCTACCCCAAGCGTCTTTTGTTATATATTTCATATTATAATTTGCTCTGACATCAGATAGCGATACGCTTTCAATATTCTCACCATTCTTCCGTCGTTTAAAGTTTATATACTCGTGTAACGTCCAAGACCATTCTAATGCGCACGATGATTTTTGGTTCATTATGTAGTGTTCAAGAGGCATAGGAGGATTAGTACTGTTATAAATTTTCATTGTAGGGTTGGATAGTACTTCCATCTTTGTTCTATCATTAAGTTCAATAAAGTCTGACATCCATTGCGACCACATTTTGTTAGGAATTAATACGGCGAAGAGTTTTATAAATCCAAGCATTGCCGTCATAACTTCCATATTTTTTTCATACATATCAATAGCGTCATAACTTGCGCACATTACATGAATACATTTCCAATATATTTTATTATACGCGCCTTTAGAAAAGTTAAACATTTATTATAATAATTCTTTATAATAAATGATAATATAATTATTTAAAAGTTATTTTTTAAAAATGAATAAAAAATGGAATTGAACATTCCTAAAATTATTCATCTCACTTATAAAAGTGATAAAATACCAAAAGTATGGCAAAATACAATTGCTACTTGGAAAAAGTATCATCCTGACTGGCAAGTTATGTTCTGGACAGATGAAGATAATCGAAAGTTGATTAGCGAACTATATCCCGACTTTCTAAAGATATTTGATTCATACGAGTATGGTATTCAAAGAGCAGATGCTATTCGTTATTATATTTTATATACATATGGAGGCTTGTATAGCGATATGGATATCACTCCAACAAAGAGTTTTAATAAACTTTTTGAGAAAAAAAGAAGTGAAGAAGTATATCTTATTAAGTCTCCACAAATGGGCTGTATCACAAACTGTTTAATGGCGTCAAAGAAAGGCAGTAAGTTTTGGTTAAGTGTGTTTGAAGAAATGAAAGATAGATATAGAAATCCTTCTACTTTGTGGATAGGAAAACATTGGAAAGTTATGAATACGACTGGACCTATGATGCTACATAAGACTTATGATAATTATGATAATAAGCACGAGATATACTCTTTACCTAAAGAATTTCTTCTTCCAAACAAATGCGATATATGTTCTAATAAGCCTTGTAAGACTGGTTGTGGATATACTAAACTACTGGAAGGAAGCTCTTGGGTTAATTTTGATACAAAGATTTATAATTTCTTTTTGTGTAATTATGGACTGATTATTACAATTATATTGGCATATATTTTAATTTTTTGTCGAGGGTCTTTGGTCTTCTAACTTAAATATTATTTCTAAACCTTGTTTAATTTTATTGTCAAATAAGTTATAATAATGTGTATTATAAAAGTTTGTGAAGGATAGTAATATAAAATATACTAATAAAGTAGAAATAAAGAATTGTTTTCCATCTGGGATATTATCTGTTACAATAAAATTTAGAAGAAATACGATTATGACAGACTGTATGAATAATCTTCTCCACATTATCTGAGTTTTTTTATCGTCAATTAATTTTTGAAGCTTACGAGAAGTTGTTTTAATGGTATCT
>Ga0114959_10001493_pt1 | contig 20358 bp, 16 predicted proteins | sample C_130625_EF_Meta_FD_87317 | JGI IMG/M metagenome (GOLD analysis project Ga0114959, IMG submission 87317) | Freshwater microbial communities from Lake Croche, Canada to study carbon cycling - C_130625_EF_MetaG | ecosystem: Environmental > Aquatic > Freshwater > Lake | place: Lake Croche, Canada... | reverse complement strand
CCGAGGTGCTGGCGGTGCGCGGCAACTTCGACCGGGCGCTCACGATTGTGCGCGAGCTGGCAGACCGCTATCCAGTAACCCTGGTCAATTCCCTAAATCCCTACCGACTTGAAGGTCAAAAAACCGCCGCCTTTGAGGTGGTAGACGTGCTTGGGGATGCCCCCGACTGGCTCTGCATTCCCATGGGCAATGCCGGCAACATCAGCGCCTACTGGATGGGATTCAAGGAATACAAGCGGGCAGGTCGCAGCAAACTTCTGCCCCGGATGATGGGTTTCCAGGCCGCCGGTTCTGCGCCGCTGGTAAGTGGCACAACGGTGGAAAACCCAGACACCATCGCCACTGCCATCCGCATCGGCAACCCAGCTAACCGGGAAAAAGCCCTGAAGGTGCGGGAGGAAAGCGGTGGCGGTTTTGCCGCCGTCAGCGACAGCGAAATCCTCGATGCCTATCGCTTCCTCGGCCGGGAGGAAGGGGTGTTCTGCGAACCCGCCAGCGCCGCCTCAGTGGCCGGTTTACTCAAACGTGCCGAGGAGGTACCCGCGGGTGCCCGGGTGGTTTGTGTGCTCACAGGCAATGGCCTCAAGGATCCCACCAGCGCCATCGACCACAGCGACGCCACCTTCCACGGGGACCTGGACCCTGAGGTGGCCACGGTGGCCAAGGTGCTGGGCTTCTAAAAGCCTAAAAAATCTGCCCCCATGCCCCCTAGTAAAGGGGGTTTTTTAATGGTCAGAACGTCCAACCAACCCAGGATCTGTCTGGGGAGGAGCAAGCTAAAACCTGTGCAAAACCTGGGGATAAAAAAGCGCTAATTCTTTGCCTGTTTTTCCCCAGGCTTTCAAACCAGTGGAAAAGCTCTTTTTTATCCCCATATCCCCAAAAAACTCCCCAGGCCAAAGCTTGATCAAACGCTGTTGAACAGGCGCTTTGCAGCTTTTTCCCCTGTTTCCCCAGGCCCTACTACGGCGATTTGTTTTTTCTTCTTAGAAAAATCTTTAATCCTTTTCGTAGGGATGGGTAAGCACGCGTTGCGGTTTGCCGGTTGGTGTGGAAGCTTGGTAGCGCTGAAGTTGGCAATGGCGATGAAGTTGGTCTGCAGCCAAACGGAACTGAACGGCAGCTTGCAGTTGGTAAGCCGCGCCATCGCCGGTAGACCCACCCATCCGGTGCTTGCCAATGTGCTTTTCACCGCCGATGCGGCCGCTGGTCGGTTGAGCCTTACGGGCTTTGACCTCAGCCTTGGCATCCAAACCAGTTTTCCGGCCCAAGTGGAGGCCAGCGGTGCTATCACCCTGCCGGCAAAGCTGCTCACCGACATCGTGAGCCGTTTGCCCGCCGATGGGCCGCTAACGCTTTCCTGTGCGGAGGGTCAGGAACAGACCGAGTTGTCGGCCCTTACCGGCAGCTATCAAATGCGGGGCATGACCGCTGAGGATTTCCCTGAACTGCCCCTGGTGCAGAACGGCCAGCCGATCCTGCTCAGCGGCAAGGCCCTGGTGGAGGGCTTGCGCAGCACCCTGTTTGCCAGCAGTGCCGATGAGGCCAAGCAAATCCTCACGGGCATCCATCTGAAGGTGGAAAACGGCGGCCTTGAATTCGCCGCCACCGATGGCCACCGCCTGGCCGTTTTACGCAACAGCAACAGTGGTAATGCCAGTGCTAACGCGAGTGCTGGCGCCGATGAGGGGGCGGAAGCTTTTGCCGTTACGGTGCCCGCCCGTTCCCTGCGCGAACTGGAACGGCTGCTATCGGCCCGCCCCAGCGATGAATCGATCAGCCTTTTCTGTGACCGCGGCCAGGTGGTGTTCCTCTGGGCTGATCAGGTGCTCACCAGCCGCACCCTGGAGGGCACCTACCCCAACTATGGCCAGCTAATTCCGGAGAGTTTCAGCCGCAGCATTTGCCTAGAGCGCAAGCCCCTGGTGGCCACCCTTGAGCGGATTGCCGTGCTGGCTGACCAGCACAACAACGTCGTGAAGTTGCGTTCGGAGCCCGCCAGCGGCCAGGTGTTCCTAAGCGCCGATGCCCAGGACGTGGGCAGTGGCTCTGAAGCGCTGGCCGCCGAAGTAGAGGGGGAGGCGATCGAATTGGCCTTCAACGTGCGCTATGTGCTCGAGGGGTTGAAATCCATGGCAGACCAACGAATACAGCTGCGTTTAAACAGCGCCACCAGTCCGGCGGTGATTGCTGGGGTTGAGGATGATGGCCGGTTCACCTACCTGGTGATGCCCGTGCAGATCCGCACCTAGGGCTTCGATGGTGACGGCCCCTCAGCTATTGATCAGTAGCCTCCTGCGCTCCCGGGTGCGGGATGGTGCCGGGGTTGATCTGGGCGTGGGCCATCAGGCCTGGATGCATCCCCCCTGCCATCGGCTGCTGGGATGGAGCACCCGACCCTCGGCCTTTGGGCCCCGGCGCACCGTTTGGCGGCTGGATCAGTTGCTGGAAATCGGCGAAGCGGATTTGATCGTTAAGGGGGAACCGGCCGAAACCGACCAGGCCAGCCTTGATTTGCTGCCCACCCTGCTGGATGCCGAGCTGTTGGGCCGCGATCAGCGCCCCCTGGGCCGGCTCGTGGATGCGGTGGTGGAGCTGCGCAGTGGCCAGATCCTCCATTACCTGGTGGCCCGCAGTGACCCGCGACTGCCGGGCACTAGTCGCTGGCGGCTTGATCCGGATCGCTTGCTAGACCAACAGCCGGGCCAGGTAATGACCGCCCTGCAGGAACTTGATGACCTGCCTTTGGAAAAAGCCAGCATTCGCCAGCAGATGTTGAGCCGCACCCGCCGCCTGCGCGATCAGGTGCCGGATTCCTTTGATGGCTTTGAAGACCGGCTGCGCTCCTGGGGGGAACGGCTGCGGGATGGGGGCGAGGAGTTGATCGACCGCTGGCGGGAGGAAGATGAAGACCGTCCCCTAGAGCGCCCAGAGCGCCCGAAGCGCACTGATTCAGACCCCTGGATCTGAGTTCAGCGACACTGGGGGAGCCCCTGGTCCGGTTGTCCTTGGTTTCCACCTCTGCCCCCGGGGCTTCCGCCTTTGAACAGGCCCTGCCTGAAATCGCTGCCCAGGTGAAGCAGGAGGGGCTCACCCCTGCGGATTTCAATGAAATCGTGCGGCGCCTGGGCCGCCACCCCAACCGGGCCGAACTGGGCATGTTTGGGGTGATGTGGTCGGAGCATTGCTGCTATCGCAATTCGCGGCCTTTGCTGCGCCAGTTCCCCACCGAAGGGCCGCGGGTGCTGGTGGGGCCTGGGGAAAACGCCGGTGTGGTGGACCTGGGGGAGGGCTATCAGCTGGCCTTCAAGATCGAAAGCCATAACCATCCCTCCGCCGTGGAACCCTTCCAGGGGGCGGCCACGGGGGTGGGCGGCATCCTGCGCGACATTTTCACCATGGGGGCCCGGCCCCTGGCCCTGCTCAATGCCCTGCGCTTTGGGCCCCTGGAGGATCCCCGCAACGCCGGCCTGATGGAGGGCGTGGTGGCCGGCATTGCCCACTACGGCAACTGCGTGGGGGTGCCCACCGTGGGCGGCGAGGTGGCCTTTGACCCCAGCTATTCAGGAAATCCCCTGGTGAATGCCATGGCCCTGGGGCTGATGGAAACCTCGGAAATCGTGCGCTCTGGCGCCATCGGTGTGGGTAATCCGGTGGTTTATGTGGGCAGCACCACTGGCCGGGATGGCATGGGCGGCGCCAGCTTTGCCAGTGCTGAATTGAGCGAAGCCTCCCTGGATGACCGGCCGGCGGTGCAGGTGGGTGACCCGTTTTTGGAGAAGGGATTGATTGAGGCCTGCCTTGAGGCCTTTAAAAGCGGTGATGTGCTGGCCGCCCAAGACATGGGTGCCGCTGGCCTCACCTGCAGCTGCGCTGAGATGGCCGCCAAGGGCCATGTGGGCATCGAGCTGGATCTGGATCTGGTGCCCGCCAGGGAAACGGGGATGACCGCCTACGACTTCCTGCTGTCTGAATCCCAGGAACGGATGTTGTTTGTGGTGCAGGCGGGCCGCCAGGAGGCGTTGATGGAACGCTTCCGGCGCTGGGGATTGCAGGCGGCGGTGGTGGGCCGGGTGCTGGAGGAGCAGCTGGTGCGGGTGCTGCAGCACGGGGCGGTGGCGGCGGCGGTGCCGGCCCGGGCCCTGGCGGAAGACACGCCCATTAACCAGCGGCAGCTGTTGGCGGAACCTCCCGAGGCGATTCAGGCCCATTGGCGTTGGCAGGAGGGCAGCCTGCCGCCGTTGCAGCCCGAGGCGATCGAGTCGGTGCTGCTGAAGCTGTTGGATGACCCAACCATCGCCAGCAAGGCCTGGGTGTGGCGCCAGTACGACCACCAGGTGCAGGCCAACACAGTGGTGCTGCCAGGGGCCGCCGATGCCGCTGTGCTGCGCCTGCGCTTCCAGGAGGGTCCTAGGGCCCTGCAGGCGAGCCAGCGGGGGGTGGCGGCCACGGTGGATTGCCCCAACCGTTGGGTGGCCCTTGATCCGGAGCGGGGGGGCATGGCGGCCGTGGCGGAGGCGGCCCGCAACCTCAGTTGTGTGGGGGCAGAACCGATTGCTGTTACCGATAACCTCAATTTCCCCTCCCCGGAAACGCCCACGGGCTACTGGCAGCTGGCGATGGCCTGCCGCGGTCTGGCCGAAGCCTGTATGCAACTGGAAACCCCTGTAACTGGGGGCAACGTTTCCCTCTACAACGACACCCGCCTGCCTGATGGCACGGTGCAACCGATCCAGCCCACCCCAGTGGTGGGCATGGTGGGGCTGGTGGAACGTTTAGATCGCCTGGTGGGCTTGGCTTGGCCGACCCCTGTCCAGGGGGTCGAGCCCGATCAGTTACTCCTCTTGGGCCTGCCCCTGGATACCCCAGCAACCGATGACCGCCTTGGTCTCTCCGGCAGCAGCTATCTCCAGGTGGTCCATGGCCTCTGCACCGGTAGGCCCCCCCGCCCTGACCTTGCCCTGGAAAAGCGGCTGCAGGGGGCTCTGCGGGCCGCCATCGGCGCCGGTTTGGTGTCTGCAGCCCACGACCTCTCCGATGGCGGTTTGCTGGTGGCCGTGGCGGAGATGGCCATGGCTGCGGGCACTGGGGTGCAGTTGCAGCTGCCAGCCTTTGAAGGTTCTGGTTTGCGCTTGGAGCGGCTGCTGTTTGGCGAATCTGGGGCCCGGGTGTTGGTGACCGTGCCTAGGGCCCAGCAGGGGGCGTTTGAGCACCTAATGGCCACCCACCAGTGTCCCCAGGAGCTAATCGGTGAAGTACAGGTCGCGCCGCGCTTACAACTGCAGTTGGGTTCAAGGCTGGCCTTGGATCTGGAGATTTCTGCCATGGCGGCGGCCCATGGGGGGGGGATTCCCCGCCGGCTGCAGGGCCATGCCCTCGGGCAGAATGGTTAACGAGCAGTGAAGAATTTCGATTTGGTCTCCCCAGTCTGGCCTGACGATTCCGTTTCCAGGCCCGATCGGATGGAGGAGGCCTGCGGTGTTTTTGCGGTGCTTGCCCCTGGGGAACAGGTGGCCAGCCTTTGTTATTTCGGGCTCTATGCCCTGCAGCACCGTGGCCAGGAATCGGCGGGGATAGCAGTTTTTGATGGCGAAAAGGTGCGACTCCATAAGGACATGGGGTTGGTGAGCCAGGTGTTTGACCAGGAGGTGTTGGAGCGGATGCCCGGGGACCTGGCGGTGGGCCACACCCGTTACTCCACCACCGGCAGCTCCAGGGTTTGCAACGCCCAGCCGCTGGTGATGATGACCCGGCTGGGTCCCTTTGGCTTGGCCCACAACGGCAACTTGGTCAATACCGAAGAGTTGCGGGATCGGCTGGTGGCTGAAGGAATGAATATCACCACCAGCACCGATAGTGAACTAATTGCCTTTGCCCTGCAGTTGGCCGTTAATAGCGGCCTTGATTGGGATGAGGCGATCAAAGCTGCAGCTCGCCAATGCCAGGGCGCTTTTAGTCTCGCCATTGGCACCCCAAATGCTGTTTATGCCCTGCGGGATGGCCATGGGTTGAGGCCTTTGGTGTTTGGCAGCCTTGGCGATTCTGGATCCGGCGGTTGGGTGGTTAGCAGTGAAACCTGTGGTTTAGATATCATTGGCGCTAGCTTTGATGATGATGTTGCCCCTGGGGAAATAGTTCGTTTCTGCTCCAGTGAGCCTCGACCATTTCGCAGCCGCTGGTGTGAAGAAACCCCAAGGCTATGCGTATTTGAATTAATTTATTTTGCCAGACCTGACAGTCGCTTTTTTGGTGAATCTCTCTATAGCTATCGCAAGCGGATCGGCCAGCGGCTTGCCCAGGAATCCCCAGTTGAAGCTGATTTAGTAATCGGTGTTCCCGATTCCGGCATTCCGGCTGCCATTGGTTATTCCCAGAGCAGTGGCATCCCCTTTGGCGATGGTTTGATCAAAAACCGCTATGTGGGTCGCACCTTTATCCAGCCCACCCAAGCCATGAGGGAGGCCGGTATTCGTGTAAAACTTAATCCGCTACCTGATGTGCTGGAAGGTCAGCGGATAGTGGTGGTTGATGATTCAATTGTGCGCGGTACCACCAGCCGTAAGTTGGTGCAGGCTTTCCGGGAGGCCGGTGCCAGGGAAGTGCACATGCGAATTAGCTCGCCACCGGTTACCCACCCATGTTTTTATGGAATTGATACCGATAGCCAGGATCAGTTAATTGCCGCCCGCTTTAATCTTAAGGAAATCACAGCCCATCTAGGCGTTGATTCGCTTGCTTACCTGAGTAAGGAGGGAATGCTCCATTGTGCCCAGGAGCAATCCCAAAATTTCTGTACAGCTTGCTTTGATGGCCAATACCCAATTCCTGTGGAAGAGGGCTTGCGCAATCGCAAATTGATGCTGGAACCAGCGGGTATGGCGGGATCTATTTAGATAGTTTTAGTATAATTAGTTTTTTAGGATAATTAGTTTTGCACTTAAATTAGGGCGCAGTAAAATTAGCACTTGTTTAGCACTTGTTTGGGGATTGTTAGTGCTTTGTAGGGCTTGAAATGCCATAGTATCCATCGCCATCTCCACCGCTACTGCCACCGGAGCCAGGGCCGATGGCCGATGGCGGGCAAGGGGCTCCGCGATTAAGGATCCGCCGCTCTATGGAAAATGACTAGGGTCAAATGACTAGGGTCATTTTCCATAGGGGCTGGCGGGAGACCCCATTACTTAATCACTTGTCCAAAGCATTTACAGATATAGCAATAGATATACATAGAGATATAGATATAAATAGAGATATAGCATGGGTTATATTAATAGCCATTTCCCACTGCCGTCTAAAGGCTTGAATCTGATGTAACCCATAAAAATCTTGGCACCAAGATCCCAGTAATCTGGATAAAATCCCGCGGTCGATTACTTTAATGAATGCTTACTTATCCTTGCGCCTGGTTACATCGCAAGGATTTAAATACAATATTAGTGTTAAACCATAAAAATCCAATAATATTTTTTATAATCAATAATTTAATAATTAAACTATCTATCTATCTATCTATCTATCTATCTATTTATTTATTTATCATTTATTATTTAAAATTAATAAATGATAAATTAATCACTTGTTTCCAGTGGAACGAGCCGTTCGAGGTTTTGCCCCTGGGGTAGCTCCAGCTGGATCCCAGTCCCGCGGCTGTCTTCCGCGGTGATTTCCTTGGGCTGGAAGCGCAAGCTGCCGTCTTTGGTTTCAGCGGCCATTAAGCCAGGGCCGGCTGCCCTTAGGTCCACCAATTGATCATTGCGGTCGCTAAACCGCAGGGCAATTTCGCCAAGATCGCCCCTTTGGCAGAGCCTTAGGCTGGCCACTGTGAGCCGCTTAATTCTGCCTAGGGCACTGGCCAGCAACACTTCGCCAGGGGCGTCGCAGGCCACTGCCCCCACGATTTTTTCGCCGGGGAGTAGGCGCATCAAGGTTGGTCCTTGGGCGGTGCGACCCATCAGCGGCACGCTGGTGTCATCAATGGCCAGCCGCAGGCTGCGACCAGTGCTGCTGGCCACAATCAGATTCTGGTTGGCAGCACAGAGCACCACCCGTTCCAGTTCCACCCCATCCTTCAGTTTCAGCACCGTGGCGGCGCGGCCGGAGAGGTCGCGGAATTCCTCCCCCGCCAAGCGCTTGAAGCGGCCGTCGCTACTCAGTAGGCCCAGGCTGAATTCTTCCCCCGGCGGCGGCAGCAGCAGCACCTCCACCACCCGCTCCCCTTGGCCATCAACGCTGTCGGGCAGGAATTTCTCCAGGGGCCCCGGTTGCTGGGCGGCAAATTCCCAACGCAGGGCCGCCACCCGACCGCCGCTGGTGAAGGCCAGCAGGCTGGGGGCCGGCTGCACCGGCAAGATCATGCGGGCGCTGGGGCCGTGCTCCCCGTAGGGCAGCGGCTCCAGCAGATGGAGGCGCCCCAGCACCTGGGGGGTGGCCACCCGCAGCAGGCCATCGCTCTGCAGCAGTAGCCGGTTTTCAGCATTGATGGCGGCTAGGGCCTGTTGCCTTTGGGCTTCGGCATTGGGACGCTGGGCCTGCTGCCTCTGGGCCACCAGGTCGTCACCCCCCTCCAGGAGCCGGGTGCGGCGGGGGGTGGCAAAGCGTTTGCGCAGGTGTTTCAGCTCGCTGACCATCGTGTTCAGCAGTGTGGGCCGGTCCTCCAAGAGGTGGCGCAGTTGAGTCTGTTCCTGGCGCAGTTCTGTCAGTTCCTGGCGCAGGCCCTCCTGTTCAAGGCCCGTGAGACGGCGTAGGGGCATGGCCAGCACGGCATCGGCCTGGCGTTCGGTTAGGTCGAGGCGCACCTGCAGGCTGGCCCGGGCGGAGGCGGCATCCCGGGCCAACTGGATCATTTCGATTACCTCAGCCAGGCCATCAAGGGCCTTGATCAAGCCTTCCACCACCTCCAGCCGATCTTCGGTGCGTTTGAGCGCATGGCGGGTGCGCCGCACGATCGTTAGTTCCCGATATTCGAGGAACTGCTCCAGCAATTTGCGCAGGCTTAATTGCTGGGGTTGGCCATGCACAAGGGCCAACATGATTGCTCCGAAGTTGCTTTGCAGGGCCGTGCGTTTGTGCAGTTCGCTAAGTACCTGTTCGGCATTGGCATCGCGGCGCAGTTCCACCACCACCCGCATGCCCTCCCGGTCGCTCTCGTCGCGGATGTCGGCGATGCCTGTGATGCGCCCGTCATTTACTTGCTCTGCAAGTTTTTCGATCCAGCCGGCCTTACTGAGTTGGTAAGGCAGTTCAGTGATTACCACGGCCCCCCGTTTATGGCGCCCCTTGCCCGGTTGCACCTCTTCGATGTGGGCAACGCCCCGCATCGGGATGCTGCCGCGGCCATTGAGGTAGGTGTCTCGAACGCCGCTGCCGGTGAGCACCACCCCGCCGGTGGGAAAATCCGGGCCAGGGACCATCTTCAGCAGTTTTTCATCACTGAGGTCTGGTTCGCGGATCATGGCCACTAGGGCATCCACCACTTCGCCCAGGTTGTGGGGCGGAATGCTGGTGGCCATGCCCACGGCAATGCCAGTGCAACCATTCAGCAACAGGAATGGCAGCTGCGCCGGCAGCACCGTGGGTTCCTGTTGGGACCCATCAAAATTGGGGGCGAAATCAACGGTGTCATTGCTGATTTCTTCGAGCAGACCCTCGTGGGAAAGGGAAGCCAGCCGCGTTTCTGTGTAACGCATGGCTGCTGGGGGATCGTCATCCACCGAGCCGAAGTTGCCGTGGCCATCGAGCAACGGATGGCGGCTGGCAAAGGTTTGCACCTGGCGTACCAGGGCGTCGTATACCGCTTGGTCCCCGTGGGGGTGGTACTTGCCGAGCACATCCCCCACCACCCGCGCACATTTGCGGTAGGGCCGATCTGGGGTGAGCCCCAGTTCGTGCATGGCAAAAAGGATCCGGCGTTGCACGGGTTTGAGCCCATCGCGCACATCCGGCAGGGCCCTACCCACGATCACGCTCATCGCGTATTCGAGATACGAGCGCTGCATCTCCTGATGCAGGGAAATCGGAACGATGCGCTCGTCCGCCATTCGGCGTGGCTTCAAGGCCTGAAGGTGCGGCTCAGCCTACAGATGCCGGCCAGCGCTACCGCCCCTTTGCTGGCATTAGTTGTCCTTGATGCCGGCTAAGCCGGCGGCCCGATCCACGGCCCCCTGCAGGCGTTCATCCTGGAAAAGGTTCTTGGTGGCCTGGCGCAGTTTTGGGCCCCAGAGCTGGTCCTTTTGGTAACTATCCAGGGCGTAGTCAGGTTCTTTAGCCAGGGCCTGGATGGCTAGGCCCACGGTGTCGCTGGAGTTTTTGCCTTCCCCATAGAGGGCTGCGGCCAGGGCCAGGCTGGGTTCTGCCGCCCCTGGGCTGATTTCCAGGGCCCGGCGCCAACGGCCGATGGCTTCGCTGCTGCGGCCCTGTTCGTAGAGAACGATCGCTTGGTTGTTTACCGCCTCCCAGAAGTTCTTGCGCAGGCTGGCGGCTTTTTCAAAGGAGGGGAGGGCGGCCCCCAGGTCCTTCATTTGGATCTGGGCGTTGCCCAGGTCGAAATAGGCGCCTGGATTATTTGGATCGAGACGCAAGCCTTCGCGGATAAGTTTTTGGGCTTCCTCCGGTTTGCCATTGCGCAGGTTCAGGGAACCCTCGGCAAACCACACCCCGGCGTTGTTTGGATCCAACTGTTTGGCCCGGGCCAAGGCTTCAGCGGCCTTCCCTGATTTTTCGCTGCGCAGCTCCGCTTCGGCTAGCACCAGCCAGGAGCGGGGGTCCTGGGGCAGCACCTGCACCGCCAGTTTCGCCAGCCTTCTGGCCTCCTCCACCTGGCCGATCTGCAATAGCCCAGCGGCGGCCCCGGCAATGCCTAAGCCGGCCTTACCCAGGTCTTGGGCGCTGGGCACATACACATAGGGCACCAGGGCCCGGGCGGGGGCGATCGGGAGCCACATAGCGGCCGCCATCAGCGGTAGCAGCCACCGGCGCATGGCAGGTCAGCAAAGGGACCCCCAAGCCTAGGGGGTTTCATCGGGGCACTTTTCGGGGCTGGTTTTCACAGCTGCCCGCAGGTTGCGGCGCCACATCCAGGGTTTGATCCGGCGCAGGGCGGAGGACCGCAGGGCTTTATCCCATTCTTCTTCCCCCCAGGCCAGCAGTGTTTCAGTGCTGGCCCCCAGGATCCAGGGCTTGGCCTGCAGTTCAGGGTCAGGGTTCACCTGGGCCCGTTGTTGGTTCCAGGGGCAAACCTCCTGGCAGATGTCACAGCCCGCCACCCAGCCATGCAGGGCGATGGGCAGGGTTGGTTCACGGTTTTCAATGGTGTGGAAGGCGATACAGCGGCGGCTATCCAGCACAAACGGTTCCGGCAGGGCGCCGGTGGGGCAGGCCTCCAGGCAGCGGCTGCAACTGCCGCAAAGGGAGGTGGCTGGGGTATCTGGGGTTAGCTCCAGGTCAGTGAGCAGGTGGCCCAGCAGTAGCCAGGAGCCATGGCTGCGGCTAATCAGATTGCTGTTTTTAGCGATCCAGCCCAGGCCGGCTTCCTCCGCCCAGGCCTTATCTAGTAGCGGCGCCGTATCCACGCAGGCGCGCCAACGGCAGCCCGGCGCCTGCTGCCCTAGCCAGCGCCCCAGGCGCCGCAGCCGCTGGTCGATCAGGCGGTGGTAATCGCGGCCCCAGCCATAGCGGGCGATGCGGGGGGCCGTTGCCGCCTGGTTTTCACCCACGTAATAGTTGAGCCCCACCGCCAGCAGGCTGCGCACGCCGGGCAGCAGGCTTTCCACCGCCCGGCGCCGGGGGTCGTTCATCCAGGCCATCTCCGCTTGGTGGCCGGCCTTTAGCCAGCGTTCCAGGGCGGCGCTGCGCATTTGCAGCTGATTACCGCCAGGGACGGCTGCTATGCCAGCGACGGCAAAGCCTTCTTTGAGGGCCTGGGCTTTGAGAGCCAGGGCCCAGCCAGATGGATTGCCTTGGGGCTCGGCAAGGTGGTTCGGCACCCGTACAGTTGCGCCGCGATTGCATTCTCCCGTGCCCGAGCTTTCCTCTTCCCGCCTGGCTGGTTTGTTGCGCTGGATTGGCGGTGTGCTGGTGCTGGTGCTCGGCTTCGAGCTGTTGGCCGTTCTTTCAGCCAATGCCTGGGGGGAGGAAGCCTTCCGTCAGTTGGTGGTGGACACCCTGATCAAGGGTTCCCCCATGGCCCTGGTGGGCCTGCTGTTGATGTTGGTTGGCTCCCGCCTCGATAACCCCCAGCAGCAGCGCACTCCCCTGCGCTGGACAGTGTTTGGCGTGGGTATCGCCCTGGCCCTTTCCCTGTTGGTGGCGGTGCCGGTGTCTATCAGTGGCAACACGATCCTTGCGGCCCAGGCCGACCAGGCGGTGAATCAGAAGCGGTCTGAATTCGAACGGGCTTCGGCGGAAAGCAACAATCCCCAACTGTTGGAAACCCTGGTGGCTCAGCTGCAGCAGGCCGGCCAGGTGCCCCCCAACGCCACCCCTGAGCAGCAGAAAGCCCAGGCCCGGCGCTTCATTGATGGCCGCCTTGGTCAGTTGAAGCAGCAGGTGCAGCAGGCGGAACGGGCCCGCTCGCTCACCCTTGGTCAACGGCGCTTCAGTGGCACCGCCGTGGCCCTGGTGTTGGCCCTGGCCACGGCAGCCGTGGCCCTGGCCGCTGTGCTCTGAGCGGGCAGGCCCGTCGCTAAGTTGCAAGGGCGACACCGTGCGCAGGACCCGCCTTGGTGCAGACCCGCCCCAAACCAGAACCCCCAGTCAATGTGCGGCTGCAGCAGGACCTGAAAAATGACCTGATTGCAGGTTTGCTGGTGGTAATCCCCCTGGCAACCACCATTTGGCTCGCCACTTTGGTGACCCGTTTTGTGGTGAGTTTTCTCACCTCAGTTCCGAAACAGTTCAATCCGTTTAATACGCTCAACCCCCTGCTGCAGGAGCTAATCAACCTGCTGGTGGGCCTGTTGGTGCCCCTGTTGGCCATCCTGCTCATTGGCCTGATGGCCCGCAACATTGTTGGCCGCTGGCTGTTGGATTTTGGTGAGGGCACCCTGGCCCGCATCCCCTTGGCCGGCTCCGTTTACAAAACCCTCAAGCAGCTGCTGGAAACGGTGTTGCGCGATAACAGCACCCGCTTCCGCCGGGTGGTGCTCGTGGAATATCCGCGGGAGGGGCTCTATGCCCTGGGCTTTGTGACCGGGGTGCTGGGGGCCACGGTGCAGGCTGGATTCGCCCAGCCGATGTTGAGCGTGTTTATTCCCACGGCGCCGAATCCCACCACCGGCTGGTACAGCGTGGTGCCGGAAACCGCCGTGCGCGACCTCGACATGACCGTGGAGGATGCCTTCCGCACAATCATTTCCGCTGGCATCGTCAGCCCCGATGATCGCGAGAACCCTGTGAATCGCAGTTTTGCCAGTTTGTTGGCCCAGCTGCGGCCTAGCTCCGTTCCGGCACCCCCCAAGGCCTGATTTCGATGCAGAACCGCTCCATTGCCCGGGAACTGGCCCTGTTGATCCTTGGTCAGTTCAATGAACGGTCCTCGGGCCCAGTGCCAGCCGACCAATTGTTAGCCCAGGCCCTTAGTTCCCTCAACAGTCACCTGCGCGAGGGGCTCGACCGCACGGAACAGGAATTGCAGCAGGCCCAGCAAGCGCTGCTGGACAGTGAATTGGTGGATGGCGAAGTGGTGCGGGTGCGGGAGCACCTCAGGCAGGGGCTGGAGCGGGCCGAGCAGGTGCTGAATCGGCTTTCCGCCAGCCTCGAGTTACCGCGCCTGTTGATGTTGGCGGACCAGGAGGAGCTGCGGGCCTGGGCCCTGGGCCGTTCCCGCGCTGTTTTCCAGGCCCAACCGAGCTTGGATCAACGCATTGATGCGGTGATGGAGGGATGGCGGTTGGGGCGTTTGCCCCGCATCGACCAAGACATCCTGCGGTTGGCCGTGGTGGAGATCGAACAGTTCCAGGTGCCGGCGGCGGTGGCCTGCAATGAGGCGGTGGAGCTGGCCAATCGCTACAGCGATGAAGCGGGCCGGCGCATGATCAACGGTGTGTTGCGCCGTTACACCAACGCGGCCCAGGCCTAGGTCATGGCGGAGTTCGATTGGTTTCAGAGGCAGCCCGCGGCCCCGGAGGCGGAGCCGGAGGATGCCCTGGCCTGGGCAAAACAGGCCTATGCCCGGCTCAAGGCCCAGCAGCAGGGGGAAGCTGCGCCTGAAGCTGAGCCAGTGCCGGCCGCAACGCCCCCAGAACCAACAGAAGAACCAGCCCCAGCAGCGCAGCCAGAACAGTTACCACCACCGCAACCAGCTCTTTCCCTGCTGGAACAGGCGGCTGCCCAACGCCAGGAACGCTTGGCCAGCCTGGTGGCTGCCGAAGCCGAGTCGGCCCCTGCAGCTGTTGCGCCCGCTGCGGCGCCAGCGGCTGCCGAAGCCGAACCCCAGCTGGGTCAACTGGACCAAGAATTCCTCTGGTCGGCGGAGGTGTTGGCGGCCCAGGGGCGGCGGGTGGAGCAGGTGTCGATGGAAGAAATCGATTGGCTCAGCCGCCTGCGCCGCGGCATGGAGAAAACCCGCCAGGGTTTTGTTACTCAGCTACTCGACAAGCTCGGCAGCGATCCCCTCTCCCTCGAATCCCTCGACGCCATTGAAACCCTGCTGCTCAAGGCCGATGTGGGGGTAGAGGCCACCGATCAGGTGTTGGAGAGCCTGCGGCGGCGGATGAATGAAACCGTGGTGGATGGCAGTGCCGCCTTGCAGTTGCTCAAGGAACAGCTGCGCGGCTTGCTGGATGCCCCCCTGCAGCGGGGGGCGCCGGCGCTGTTGGCCCCCCGCAAGGGGGTGCTGAATATTTGGTTGCTGGTGGGGGTAAACGGGGTGGGTAAAACCACCACCCTTGGCAAATTGGCAAACCTGGCGGTGCGCAGTGGCTACAGCTGCCTGGTGGCGGCTGGCGACACCTTCCGGGCGGCGGCCGTGCAGCAATTACAGGTGTGGGCTGAGCGCAGTGGCGTGGCGGTAATTGCCAATCCCTCCGCCAACGCTGATCCCGCCGCCGTCGTTTTTGACGCCATCGGTGCGGCCCGCTCCAAGGGCATTGAGTTGCTCTTGGTGGATACCGCCGGTCGCCTGCAAACCAAACACAACCTGATGGAGGAGTTGGCCAAGGTGCGGCGCATCATCGATCGCCTGGCACCGGAGGCGGCGATCGAATCCCTGCTGGTTTTAGATGCCAGCCAGGGTCAAAACGGCCTGCGCCAGGCCATGGCCTTTGCCAAGGCGGCTGGGCTCACCGGCGTGGTGCTCACCAAGCTCGATGGCACCGCCCGGGGGGGGGTGGCCCTGGCCGTGGCTTCGGAGAGTGGCCTGCCAATCCGTTTTATTGGGGCCGGCGAGGGCCTGCGCGACCTGCGGCCTTTCAACAGCTTTGAGTTTGTGGAGGCCCTACTGGCCAAGGGCTAATCCAGGGCGCGATTACACCAACGTCGCTAATTTGTAAGCCCCTGCGGCTGCCCCATGGGCGCATCGCCGCCGTTTCACCGCCCCCAGGTATCGATCACCCCCGCCGCCTCCCTACGGCAGTTGATCGACAGCCTCAACCGCGAACAGCGCCGGAACCAGGAGCTGCTCGCCTCCTTGGGGTTTGCCCTGCGCAGTTTCACTAACCTCAGCCGCTTTCTGGAGTTGGTGCCCTTGCTCACCGCCCGCCTGGTGGAGGCGGAGGGGGCGGTGCTACTCACTTTCCGCAGTGATGGCAGCCTCTGGCGGGATCAGTTGCATTGCTCCTGTCCGCAGCGCTGCGCTGAGTTATTGCGGCTGCTGGCTGGTCTCCAAGACCAAGACCTAGATCGGGAGGCCGGCGATGAGGCGATGGCTTCGCGGCTGGATCAATTGGTGCGGCGCCAATTGGGGGATGTGCAGCTGTTTGGCACCTCAGTGGTGGCCAAAAACCGCCAGCGGGGCCGGCTCTATGTGTTTAGTGCTGATCCTCAGTTTTCCTGGAGTGAGGTGCGCCGCCGCCATGTGCAACTGGTGGCCGATCAAACCGCCGTGGCGATTGAAAACGAACTGCTACTGGAACAGATGCGCTTGCACCAGCGCCTCGATCAACAGCTCAGCATTGGCGGCGAAATCCAGGCCCAGCTCCTACCCGACCGTTGTCCGGTGATTGAGGGGGTGGAACTGGCGGCCCGTTGCCGGCCGGCCTTCCAGGTGGGGGGCGACTACTACGACTTCATTCCCACCAAGCCGCAATTAACCGGTAAACGCCGCGAACAGGGGCCCTGGGCCCTGGTGATGGGCGATGTGATGGGTAAAGGGATCCCCGCTGGTTTGTTGATGACCCTGCTGCGGGGCATGTTGCGGGCGGAGGTGCTCACCGGCTTGCCCCCCGATCGCATCCTCCATGACCTCAACCAGTTGGCCCAGGAGGATCTGGCCCACTCCAACCGTTTTGTCACCCTCTTTTATTCGGAGTACAACCCCCGCACCCGGCTGTTGCGCTATAGCAATGCCGCCCACAATCCGCCCTTGATCTGGCGCCGTCAGGGTCACACCGTGGGGCGCCTTGATGCCCCGGGGCTGCTGATCGGTTTGCAACCGGAGGCCGACTACGGCTGTGAACAGGTGCAGTTGGAACCGGGGGATGTGCTGCTCTATTACACCGATGGTGTTACCGAAGCCAGTGGGGTGGGCGGCGAACGCTTTGACGAAGAGCGTTTGATGCGAGCCCTGGGGGCGATTTGCAAGGGGGGCAGCAGCGCCCAGGAGATCCTCGATCAGTTGTTTGCCCGGCTTGATCGCTTTGTGGGGGTGGGTCGCCAGCTGGAGGACGATGCCTCCGCGGTGGTGTTGAAGGTGAAGGAGGCGCTGGTGCTGCCTAGCCTGTAGCGCTGTGCTGGGACATGGGGATGGCGGCGTCGGAAGGGGTGACCGGTGGGGCGGGGGCAGGCTGGAGTGATCGTTTTGAGCAGGGGTTACATCCGGCCATCGAGCGTTTCAATGCCTCGATTGGCTTTGACATCGAGCTATTGCAACAAGATCTCCAGGGTTCCGTGGCCCATGCGCGCATGTTGGGCCGCTGCGGACTGATCACTGGGGCCGAGAGTGACCAGCTGATTGAAGGGCTCGAAACCGTACGCCAGGAGGCCGCCGCTGGCCAATTTCGGCCCGGTTTGGAGGCGGAAGACGTGCATTTCGCCGTGGAGCGGCGTTTGATTGAGCTGTTGGGGCCCCTGGGTAAAAAGCTGCACACCGGGCGCAGCCGCAATGACCAGGTGGGCACCGACCTGCGGCTCTGGCTGCGCCAACGCATCGATGGCCTCGAGGGCTCCCTACGCCGTTATCAGCGGGCCCTGTTCGAGCACGCCGATGAGCATCTCCATACCTTGATTCCGGGCTACACCCACCTGCAACGGGCCCAGCCCCTCTCCCTGGCCCACCACCTGCTGGCCTATGTGGAAATGGCGGAACGGGATCGCCTGCGGCTCCAGGATGTGCGCCGCCGGGTGAACATTTGTCCGCTGGGGGCGGCGGCCCTGGCAGGTACCCCCCTGGCGATCGACCGGCGCCAAACGGCGGAGGAACTCGGTTTTGATGCCATCTACGCCAACAGCTTGGATGCGGTTAGCGATCGCGATTTTGCGGTGGAGTTCAGCGCCGCCGCGGCCCTGGTGATGGCCCACCTCAGTCGCCTCAGTGAGGAGGTGATCCTTTGGGCCAGTGAGGAATTTGGCTTTGTGCGCCTCACCGACCGCTGTGCCACCGGCAGCAGCCTGATGCCCCAGAAGAAAAACCCTGACGTGCCTGAACTGGTGCGCGGTAAATGTGGCCGGGTGTTTGGCCATCTCCAGGGCCTGCTCACGATGCTCAAGGGGCTACCCCTGGCTTACAACAAGGATTTCCAAGAAGACAAAGAAGCCCTGTTCGATGCCGTGCGCACCACCGAGGATTGCCTGGAGGCCATGGCGATTCTGTTGGAGGAAGGCATCAGCTTCAGGCCCGATCGTTTGGAGTTGGCTGTGGGCAGCGACTTCTCCAATGCCACCGATGTGGCCGACTATCTGGTGGCTAAGGGGGTGCCCTTCCGGGAGGCCTATCAGTTGGTGGGGGGGCTGGTGAAGACTTGCCTGCAGGAATCAATCTTGCTGCGGCAATTCCCCCTGGAGCGCTGGCAGGAGCTGCACCCAGCCTTCGGGGAGGATATTTTTGCGGCAATTACGCCGCGGCAGGTGGTGGCTGCCCGCACCAGTGAAGGGGGTACTGGCTTCAGTCAGGTGCAGGGGCAACTAGACCGTTGGCGTCCTGTTTTGATGTCGTCTTGAAAACATCAGCCAACCGGGTGGCGCCGGTCTAGATTCGGAGTTGATCTCCACCGGGTGTGGCGATCTTTCCGCGTCCATTCAACGGTCCAATCGGTCCCTACGGCCAGTGAGCATTTTTGTCGGCAACCTCCCCTTCCGTGCGGAACAGGAGGACATCATTGAATTGTTCGCCGCCTTCGGCGAAGTGAGCAACTGTTCCCTCCCCTTGGAGCGGGACACCGGTCGCAAACGGGGCTTTGCCTTTGTGGAAATGGCCGATGACGCCTCCGAGGAGCGCGCCATTGAGGCCCTCCAGGGCACAGAGCTAATGGGTCGCCCCCTACGCATCAATAAGGCCGAACCCCGCGGTGGCGGCGGTGGTGGGGGCGGCGGTGCCGCTGCCCCCCGCCGCAATGGCGGTGGCTACGGCGGTGGGGGCGGCTATGGCGGCGGTGGTGGTGGCGGTGGTCGCTACCAAGACCGCCCTGCTGGCGGCGGCGGTTATGGCGGTGGCGGCGGTTACGCAGGCGGCGGCGGTGAGCGCAGTTCCGGTGCCCGGGGCTGGGAAGATCGCAGCTACGGCTCCCGCGACACAGCCCCCGCCCCAGCCCCTGACTTTGCCGCTGCCCCTGAGCCGAGCCGCGACAGCTTTGACGACGGCCGCAGCCGCCGCCGCCGCGGCGGCGGTGATCGTCCAGCCGCCCCAGCGGAAGATTGGGGCGACTACGGCGGCGCCGAGGGTTGATCTGAGGAGGGCTGGTGATCCAGCCCTAAACGCTTCAGAGCTGACGGCTTTCCAGGGCCCTGGAAAGCCGGTCTGCCGCTGCGGCCAATTGGCTTTGGGGGTCGGGGCTGCCTTCGGCGGCCTCCTGGCGCTTGAGGCTTTGCATCGCCCGCACGATCAAAAACACCACGAAACTGATCACCACGAAGTTGATTAGGGCCACCAGCAGATGGCCAGCGGGCCAATCATTGATCTGATTGATCCCAAGGCTTTTGAGGCTGGGGGTGAGCAGTTGGCCCATTACTAAACTCACCACCGCATCAATCACCTTGCCGAAGGCGCCGCCGATAACCACGGCGATGGCAAGGTCCACCACATTGCCTCTGTTGAGAAAGTCGCGAAAGTCGCGCAGAAAGCTGGTGGCTTTGAAACGTCCCATGGAAAAACCCATCTCTACAAGGGGGGTATAGGGGGAATTAATTAACCAAGCGTTAATTAATGATTAGTCATAGCCCTGCGGCCTCCAGCTGCTGGGCGGCTTGGTCCAGCACCTCGGGCCCGGCCGTGCGCCCGCCAGCAGCTTCCCCCAGCTGCCGGCGCCAGTGCCGGGCCCCACTCACCCCTTCCACCAGGTGCACCAGGTGCCGGGCGATGGGCCAGAGGCGGCCGCCGGTGCTGCACCAGCGTTCGGCGTAGGGGATCACCCCCCGCAGCACCGTGGAGGCCTTGGGGGGTTCCATGGCCGTGGCGCCAAAGATCTGCCGGTCCACTTGGTTCCAGTGGAGTGGATGGTGGTACACAGCCCGGCCCACCATCACCCCGTCGGCCCAGTGGAGTTGTTGTTGGCAGTGCTGGAGGGTTTCAAGGCCCCCATTCAGCTCCAGCGTCAGCTGGGGTCGATCGCGCTTTAGCGCCTCCACCAGGTCGTAGCGCAGCGGTGGCACCGTGCGGTTTTGTTTGGGATCCAGGCCCTCCAGCCAGGCCTTGCGGGCATGGACGCTGAAGCGCTGGGCCCCGGCCGCGGCCAGGGTGTCCACAAAGGCCAACAGCTCCGCGTAGCTGTCGCGCTCATCAATGCCGATGCGATGTTTGACAGTCACCGGTAGGGGGCTGGCCGCGGCCATCGCCTCCACACAGCGGGCCACCCGGGCCGGATCCGCCATCAGGCAGGCCCCGAAGCGGCCCTGCTGCACCTTGGCGCTGGGGCAGCCCACATTCAGATTCACCTCGTCGTAGTTCCAGGCGGCCGCCAGGCCAGCCGCCTCGGCCAGCAGTTGCGGGTCATCGCCGCCCAGCTGCAACACCAGCGGTTTTTCGAGCGGATCAAAGTCGAGCAGCCTTTCCCT
>Ga0114959_10001492_pt1 | contig 20364 bp, 16 predicted proteins | sample C_130625_EF_Meta_FD_87317 | JGI IMG/M metagenome (GOLD analysis project Ga0114959, IMG submission 87317) | Freshwater microbial communities from Lake Croche, Canada to study carbon cycling - C_130625_EF_MetaG | ecosystem: Environmental > Aquatic > Freshwater > Lake | place: Lake Croche, Canada... | reverse complement strand
TCGTATCAAACCACTGTTTCCTATTCCCTTGTTGGGGTCTACCAATCGGCGATCTATGACCCCGTACCGTGCCTCGACACTCCGCTCAGCGGTACTCGGGTTGGCTATACCTCTGCTTCGTACAACGCAGCGACAGCATGCGCTAACCCGGCGTTCATCGTCCAGAAATTCACTGTCTCTGCCCCTGGAACGGACACATCAAACGGGCTGGGTCAGGCATATCTCAACGGATGGCGTCCACAAGTGCTCCTTCTCGGTGGTTCGGCCCCGGTCGACGTCGCTGCTTCTGGCTCGGTTTCCCCCACGGCAAGTTCCATCACCTTCACAACAGTCACCACTGCGGGAACCATCATCCTGCCCCCGAGTAGTTACCTCGTGGGACCGACTATGCGGCTGACGGTCTTTGGCTACGCAGACCCAAGCCTTGCCGGCTTGAATTCTGGACTGAGTGAACTTGAAAACCGGGCCACCGTTGTCCCGCAAAATGCGCGCTGCAACTACCAAGGCATCTCGGGTTCGTGCCAGCCACTCAATTGGGCCGCCAGCGTCTTTACCGTTCCCCCGCAGCCCATGCTGGGAATTGCCAAATCGTTCGGAACCTTGAGTGGAAATGGCAACGCCACCATGCAGCTCACTGGGTCGGTGGCAACGCCGACTGCACTCACAAATAATGTGGTGCTCACTGATTGGCTTCCCCGAGGTATGAGCCTCGTGAATCCCCCCGCTTCGGGTTCATTCACCATCGCCTCAGGATCGAACGGCTCGAGTTCTACTACCGGAACTATCACCGTGCTGAATGATTACCAGAGCTCCGGCCGCCAGCTCTTGCGCATCACTATCCCGGCATCATCATTTAGCGCTAACAGTGGTGTCGGCTACTTCAAAATCTCAAGCGCAGCCAATCTTCTTACCGTCCGCGTGGCCACGACAACTCCCGCGCTCTATCCCAATACTGCGCAGATCTTCCTCTACGACCTTGGCTCAACGACCCACCTCGCCTCGGTGTGTGGCACACCGTCACAAACCTCAGCTGCTGTCTCAACGGCAACCTTCGAGAATGACAATGCAAATGATCTGGCTGGAGATGGAAACCTCAACGAGGACTATTGCCAAAATTCGGCCACGCTCTCCGTGAAAGCAAACGGTGCCTTCTTCAGCCTGACCAAAACTGTCCAGGGTGATCTCGACCCCGCCGCCAAAGGACCTTTGGGGATTGGAGAGGCGTCCAAATTGGGATCGGGTCTCTATCAGTTGACATGGTCAAACGTTGGGTCTGATGTCATGAAGAACGCTGTTGTGTACGACCTCCTTCCCCATGTCGGCGATACTGGCGTTTCACAACTCCAATCCCTCGTCCCACGAGGCAGTGAATTTCGGCCGACTTTCCTTTCGGCAAATTCACTCAGCCCTGGGATAGTCATCGAGTACTCCGCTTCCTCAAATCCATGCCGCGACGAGGTATTTCCCAACGCTGATAACCCGGGCTGCGTTGATGACTGGTCCACACTTCTCCCCGTTGACCTCTCGACGGTCACGGCAGTTCGATTCAGCGGAGCAGGACCTTTCGCATTTGGGCAAGGATTCGACACCACCATCACTCTGCAAGTTCCTGCCGGTGAATACAACAAAGTGGCGTGGAACTCTGCCGCCACAAATGCGATGGATGTTTCAAATCCGAGTACTGAAACCCTCCCCGCCGAACCGCCAAAAGTGGGGCTCCGAACCACCACCCACCTTGGTGCTTCTTCAGTGACATCGCTGGCGACCACCACACCAGAGCATGCACTGAGCGATGCCGTGACGCTGAGCAACCTTGGCAACAATTCAGCAACGCTGGACTGGACGCTCTATGGGCCCATCGCAACCGAAACGGGCTCCTGTGACTCGCTTGACTGGTCGCAGGCTCCAGTTCTACAGACTGGAACCCTCAGCGTCTCGAATGATTCAACGACGAACGTGGGTCCGGCCACCCTCGGAGACGTGGGTTGCTACTCATGGGGCTACGTCATTACGACTGCTGGACCCACGGTAGTCACCATCGATCCGGGGCAGCCTGGCGAGAACACTTTGGTGGCAAGTCATCAACCACGCATGGTGACCACCGCCGGCACTTCTGGATCTTCGACGGCAGGATGGAGCCTCCATGACTCGGTGACTCTCACAAAGACGGGAATCAACCCCGCCAGTCGGGTAGCAACTTCTGCGGATCTTCACTGGTCACTCGTCGGTCCTCTTGCCCCTGTGAATGGAAGCTGTCACGACGTCAAGTGGAGCACTGCACTTCAAGCCGCAGCTGGAACCGTCACAGTGACCAAGGATGGAACCTGGTCCACTCCCGACGTATCAGTCACTGCGCCAGGTTGTTACTCCTTTGGGGAGCTCCTAGAAGGCAATAGCAACCGTTCCCAAGTGCTTCAGCGGCCTGGCATCGAGGCTGAGACCGTTTCGTTGACCACAGATCCCGTCACCACCACCAGCACGCCCAACGAGGGAACTATTGCCTACACCGGTGATCGGATTCGGCTCTTGTTGCCGGCCGGCTTCGTGCTGAGTCTGATCGGTAGTGGACTCGTACTGCTCCGGCGCCGAACCCGAGCCTAAAGACAAACACTTTGTTCTTTCGACGATCAACGGTTTCTGAGAAAGACTCGTTTGCTCCTGATGGCGTCGTCATTCTCGGGATGCACCGTTCCGGGACTTCCTCGATGGCGCATCTACTCGGAGCCCTCGGACTGAACGGGCCGCTGGACTCGATGAACCCGAAGCTTGACAATCCCGATGGATTCGGAGAGTCACTTGGAGTCGTTGATATCGATGACAGTTTGCTCTTCGATCGCGGTGGCAGTTGGCAATGCCCCCCTGAGGAACCGCTTCTTGACGAGAGTGACCCTCGTTGGGTTCGCCAGGGTCGAGATGCCTTCATTACTGCGTTCGGAGAGGGCACAAACGCGCGCGGCTGGGTGCTTAAGGACCCTCGAATGTGTCTTTTGCTTTCCTTCTGGCGGCGGGTCCTCAACCGAAAACACCTTCGGATACTGTGCTGCTTCCGATCGCCTGAACAGGTGGTGGATTCAATGGCCTCGAAGCGGCGTGGCATATCACAAATCATCAATACAGAACTTTCACTTGCTAATTGGGAGCGCTATAACCGTTCCATCGTTGACTCGCTTCAGCCCGATGACACTGTGCTCTTCGCGGACTTTGAACGATTGCTCACAGACAACGCCTACCAAAATGAATTTGCTAGCGACCTCTCAAGGTTTCTTCGCCCACTTGTGAAGACCAACGCACGTGCTGTCCACAAGGCGATCACAGAAAACCTGCACTGGGGGAAGACCACTGCCCGTCGGGTACCCATAACGCTCAGTCCCGAGCGGTCACACCTTCACCGAATACTCGAGGAGACTGCTAAGCAGCCCTCGCTCATCCCACCCTTGAGAGGCCCAGAAGATCCTGCGACGGAGATACTTTTTGCTGAGCACAGGCGTTGCAGGGATAAGACCTCTTGTTCTCATGTCACTGGTTAGGTCTCAGACGCAGGCGGAGTTCCCGCAGCAATGAGAGCGGCCCCCGTCAATCTTGGAGTGATGCTCAGAAGGTAACGTGATCGCCATGCCGGTCACACCCAAACTTCTTCGTCGGCTCAGTGGTCTTGGACTGGCCGGCTTCCTAGTCGCCGCCTGCTCAAGTGGGCCAGCCCAACCTTCAGCCTCACTCGGCAACGTAACGAATCGAACGGTGTCTGCTTCAATCGCTTCGATTCCATTAACCACCCAAGGTGGGAGAACCACCACCATCGGCTCCTACAAGGGAAAGACTCTCTTCTTGGTCCCGTTCCTCACCCTCTGTCCTGATGTGTGCCCTTTCACCACTGGCAATCTCCTCGCCGTTCAAGCATCGCTCGAAGCTGCGACACAACAGAATGATGTTGAGATTCTTGAGCTCTCGGTGGACCCTGAGCGAGACACCCCGACGCGGCTTGCTGCGTATGCCAAAAACGTTGGTGCCAGCTGGACAATGGCAGTGGCGTCGGTGGCCGACACAACGACGCTGATGAAGTACTTCGGGATGACAACGGAACGAATGGACTCCGAGGGCTCAGTCATCGACTGGATGACTGGCCAGCCTTTAACCTACGACCTGTCACACTCTGACGGGTTCAGCGTGATTAACCCTGCCGGGGTCGAGCGTTTTGTCTCGGGCGCCGCCCCCTCCTTCCACGGGACGCTTCCGAGCGTTCTGGGTAACTTCCTTTCAAGTGACGGCAAGGCAACCCTTGCGGACCCGCCGAAGAATGGCTGGACACCAGCCCAAGCATTGTCAGCAATTTCATGGGTGGCTGGAACTGAGATCCCCCTAGCAACTAAGCACTAGCCATGACTCGACGCCGGCTCCTGACAATTTTCGGGGTCGGAGCCGTGCTGGCAGGAACCATCGCCTCTGCTACCTGGTTGACGTTCGCTCGAGGGGATTCCTCGATGTCCTCAATGGAGATGGGATCAATGCCGGCAACTGCGGCTTCGTTGTCTCCAATGAATATGTCGGGCGAAGCCATGAGTGCGAGTTCCTGCGCCCTGGTCTCGCCCACCGCTCTCAATAAAGTCCTGGGCACGCTGGTGGAGGCACCATCAGCGACTGCGACCACCTACGAAACCACCTGCACCTACCCAATCGCCGCCAGCGGCACCAGTCTGTCGATCCGCTATTCAATGAAGATTACGAAGGACGCCTTCGACGCCACGGTTCCCCAAGAAGTCGCGTCAAAGGGGAACCTTGTGCGCCATATCTGCTCTCTCGGAGATACCGCCTACTGGGGCACGGTCAGCTCGGAGACAACAACGACCACCGTGCTTGCCGTCCTCAAGGGTTCGAACCAGATGGTGATTTCCGGGCCTCTCTCTCCTCAGCAGGCCCAACAGGTTGCTAACGCAGCTCTTTCATCTCTCTAAAAAGACTCTCTCTGGGAGGCCGCTGGATCCTTGAGTCGTGCACCCTCGAGATCAAGCTCAGGTGTGATTCTGGCCAACCATTTCGGGAACCACCAAGCGCTCCGGCCCAAGAGCGACAGCACCGCAGGCACCAAAGTCATCCGAACTAAGAAGGCATCGATCAAGACGCCGGCTGCCAGTGCGAACCCAATCTCCTTTGTGATCAACGAATCCGAAATCACAAAGGAGAAGAACACTGAAAACATGATGAGGGCCGCCGCAGTGACGACGGGACCTGACTCAAGAAAGCCCGTCGTGACGGCATCCTTCGCATCGGTGCCATGGATATACGCCTCTCGAATCCTGGAGACCAAAAACATCTCGTAATCCATCGCCAGGCCGAAGAGAATGCCCACGAGCAGGATCGGCAAGAACGAGATCACCGGGCTCGTGGTAGGAAGTGCCACCAATTTTGCGAGATGGCCACCTTGAAAAATCCACACCACCGCACCGAGCGTGGCGCCGACGGAAAGGAGGAATCCCAGAACCGCCTTAAGCGGTACGAGGATTGATCGGAAAATTGCAAGCAGAATGATGAAGGCGAGGCCCACAACGACAAGAAGATAGAGCGGGAGTGCTGCTCCGAGTTTCGAGGAGACATCAATGTTCACCGCCGTCGCTCCGGTCACGTAGACCCTGGCCCCAAAGGGCGTCGCTACCTTCGAGGCATCGGTTCGAATTCTCTGGACAAGAGCTTCGGTGGCCTTGGAACTCGGATCCGAGTCAGGGGTGACCACCACTACCGTCACGGTCTTATCGGCGTTCTGTTGAGGCGGACCCACCGATGCCACACCCTTGACGGCTTTGAGATCCTTTGTCGCTTCTTCTGCGACAGCGACAGGATTCAGCTTGGCCGGTGCATCCACCACAACAAGCAATGGTCCATTCACGCCAGGACCGAATGCTCGGCCCATGAGGTCATAGGCCGTTCGAGAAGTGGAGCCCACTGGGTTGGTTCCTGCCGACGGAAGTCCGAGCCGCATGGAGAGCAACGGAATTGAAAGCAGAAGTAAAAGGCCCGCTACAGCGATCGCTACGGGGGCGGAATACCGAGTGGTCAAAGAAGCCCAACGAGTGGCCGAGCCCCTTCGCCCTGCTCGGCGAACTTTTGGTGCGCGTAAACGCCGATGAGCAAAGCCAATCAGAGCCGGAACCAACGTTAGGGCGACGATGACGGCGACCACCACTGTCCCCGCCGCACAAAGCCCCATCACGGTAAGGAACGGGATTCCCACCACCGTTAGCCCGGTCAGGGCAATCACGACAGTGCTTCCAGCAAAGACCACAGCCGTTCCTGCCGTTCCTGTCGCGCGAGCGATGGCTTGTTCGGGGTTCAACCCCCCACCAAGTTCTTCCTTGTAACGGTGAACAATGAAGAGCGCGTAATCAATGGCGACAGCGAGGCCAATCATCGTGGCCAGAATTGGCGCTGTGGAGCTCAGAGTGATCAGGCCACTCAGGGCATTGATTCCCATCAATCCAATGGCCACACCAATCAGCGAGGTAAGGATCGGCAGGCCTGCGGCAAGAAGTGAGCCAAAGGTGATGGCCAGAATGAGATACGCAATCATCAAGCCGATGGCATCGGAATTACTTTCTGTTTGCTGCCCGACGATTCCGCCGCCATAGGCAACGGTGACACCGTGAGCTTCAGCGGGGCCCGCAGCTGCCGACAACGACGTTTTTGCCTCATTGGAGATAGCCGTTGCCGGAACCTTGAAGGCCACCGTGGCGTACCCCACGGATCCGTCGGGAGAAATAGTAGAACCCACCCAGGGATTGGCGACGTAGACCACTTGAGGCTTCGTACACGAGAGCGACGGAACGTTTTGCCCCTGGCCTGAATTCGGAGACCAGCAGGCCTGGTGGAGTGAAGCGAGCACAGCAGCTTTGATCGTCGGATCATTCAGTGTGGTGCCTGTTGGCGCCTTGAAGACCATCTGCGCAGAAGCCCCCGACGCCTGAGGGAAGCGAGAAACCAATAAATCCAGAGCTTGCTGCGACTGCGTTCCGGGTATCGAGAACGAATTGGACTCTGGCTTATGAAGCGCCAATGAAGCAATGCCCACAGCAACGAGAATCACGACCCAGGCAAGGAGGACCCAACGCCGGGCCCGAAAGCATGCCACTCCAATCTTCGAAATCAGTGATGCCATGGTGCGTCCCTCCGAAACCGCCATCGTACAGATGCCACTCGGAGGTGGGAACTATCAAACCAATGCCGATGGGGGGTTGGTTTTCTCAGCGAGGAGTAGAGAGATCCCGCTAAGTTTTCCCACATGGATGCTTCACAACTCACAGCAACAATCGCCGACTCCATTGGGAAGATGGGGGCTGCGCATTATTTCTCCCCTGAATCCGCAGCCGCGGGCGAGGCAGCTGGCCTTGATCTCGGCGCTCTCTATGCAGCAGGGCGCGGCGGTGTCATGGGAGATAAAAGCCCCGAAGAGATTGAGGAGGCATTCTTTTTCTTCAAGCCACCAATGGCTGCCTCGATGGTTCGCGGCGCTGAAGGAATTGCGACGCCCAGCCAGGCCGCCGATGCGGCCTTCGTGGGTGCCGCCGCTTTCGGCACAGCTCGCCTTAGCGAACTTGACCCCCAAGTACGCGATGCCTTCCTCGAAGCAGCTCGTCAGGCCGTGGCGAATGCGCCGAGAGGCCGCTGGCCCCTTTTCGACGGTCACGCTGCGCGAGCGAACTCCTCAGACCCTGCTGCTGAAGCATTTCTTCTCGTTATGGCCTTGCGTGAACTCCGAGGTGGCGTTCATACCGAAGCTATTCAGATGCAAGGGCTCTCAGCCGCAACGGCCTGCCAACTCGATTCCAATCCAATTTCGTTCGAACTCCACGGGTTTATCGACGAGGATCGAGTCGAAGTGACAGACGAGCTCATTGCTAAGCGTCGTGCCGCTGAAGAGGCAACGGATGCCGAAATGATCGCCATTCTTTCGGGACTCAGTGACGCTCAGCGGGAGGCACTGGCTGCGGGCGTCTCGGCCATGGTGCCACTTGTTGGCGAGCACGGTTCTTGATGCGACTGCGTATCTTTGTTGAGCCCCAACAGGGGGCTACCTACGAGGAACAACTTCGGGTCGCACAAGCAGCAGAGCGTCTCGGGTTTGACGCATTCTTTCGCTCGGATCATTTCTTGGCCATGGGGACCGCGAAAGGGCAACCTGGGCCCACTGATTCTTGGGTGACGCTTGCCGGAATTGCTCGAGAGACTTCCACGATTCGTTTAGGGACCTTGGTGACCTCTTCGACCTTTCGCTCTCCTGGACTTTTGGCGATTCAAGTGGCGCAGGTTGATCGCATGAGTGGGGGACGAGTCGAGTTAGGTATCGGTGCGGGTTGGTATGAAGCAGAACACAAGGCATATGCCTTCGAGTTCGCGCCCACCAAGGAACGCTTCGACCGCCTTGAAGAGCAGCTCGAGATCCTGAACGGTCTTTGGACCACGCCATCTCCCGAGCTCTACAGCTTTGAGGGTCGTCACTATCAAATAGTTGATTCGCCAGGATTGCCAAAGCCCGCTCAGTCGCCCCGTCCCCCGATCATCATGGGTGGGGCAGGTCCCAAGCGGACGCCAGCACTCACCGCTCGCTTCGCCGATGAGTTCAACACTCCCTTCCTCCAGCCCAGCGACGCCCGGGAGCAGTTCAGGCGGGTTGACGAAGCCTGTGAGGCCATCGGTCGAGACCCAGCGTCGCTTCGGCACACTTCGGCAGTGACTATCTGCTGTGCGCCGAATGCCGATTCTCTCGCACGCCGAGCGGAGGCCATGCAGTGGAAGCTCGACGACCTCCGGAGTTTTGGTGTGGCTGGCACCCCGAGCGAGGTGGTTGATCGCCTCGGCCAATGGCAGGAGGCAGGCGCAGAAGCCGCCTATTTACAAATTCTCAATCTTGACGATCTCGAACACCTTGAACTCATTGCCGCAGAAGTACTCCCTCTGCTTTCTTAAAGCAAAGATCTAGACGAGAGAGAGCGCACTGCCTCGGCGATGGCGTTCGGGTCTTGGTCAACGACGAGGTGACCCACTCCTTTGAGGACCTCGAGTTCAACGCCGAGTGCCGTCGCCAGAGCATGTCCTGCCTCTGGAGCGACCACGATGTCAAGTTCACCGTGAAGCACACGAGCAGGAACTCGGAGTTGGCTTACTGACCGCTCGAGTGTTTCGTGGTCACGAAGAAGAAAGCGCTGCTCATCGATAAAGGCTTGGACTTCCGCCACCGAAAGCCGAGAAATCTGGTCTGGAAGGTTTGCTTTGAGCGAGGCCACACCAGCATGTCGAACCACAAATGGAACCGCTGTTGCCAGGCCGGCCAACGTGATGAGTGACAGTGCTGGGCCGACCAGCGGGGCTCCAAGGACCAAATCTCCAAACGTCACTGACCCCTTGCCCCCAATCGAAGAGACCAGAACAAGTCCCGCCACCAGCTCCGGATGATCCAGCGCCAGGCGCAGGGCGATCCCGCCACCAAAGGAATAGCCCACCACCACGACGGGGCCAGTGTCTCGGCCCAGGAGTTCCTCGGCCACAAGTTCTGCTTGCGCTGCGAACGAGCAGGCCTTTCCGCCGGTTTGGCCCCACCCTGGACGATCAATACTCAAGGTCCTCAGGCTGCCGCCAAAGGCCGTGACGACTTTGTGAAAATCAACAGAGGAACCAGGCTGGCCGTGGAGCAGCAGCACGGGTTTTCCCGTACCGTGCTCAGTGACGGCAAGTCCCTCAACTGCTCGAGGTGTCGGGCCAGTACGGAAGCCAAGCCTCATAGTTCGTCAAAACAACGGATCGCACCCTGAGGGCAGGCTGCGGCCGCAGTACGTGCGAGATCTTCAAGCCCTGCCGGGACTTCACCATCGGCACGGAGCACTCCTTGACCGAGGGCATCAGTGGTGACGAGGCCGGGCGCGATTTCTGAGCAATGCCCCGAACCCCTGCAGTGCTCTTCGTGAATAACGATGCGCACGGTCCCCTCCGTTTGGCCCACCCTAGAAGGCACCGCCCGATGAGACAAGGGGAATCCTCGGGGGTCAGAGACTAGATGAAACGAGGTTCAACTCAATGCACCTGACGAGTCTGACCCTCCCAGAATGGAGCCCGAAGCTTTGCCTTCTGGAGTTTTCCGGTTGCCGTGCGTGCGAGCTCATCTCTCCGCTCCCAACGACGCGGGATCTTGTAGCCAGCAAGGTGCTCCCGAGCATGAGCCTCAAGCGCCTTGACGTCCACCTCTGGGTCATCACTCACAAACAAGGCGGTCACGAGTTCACCCCACTTCTCATCGGGAATCCCAATGACTGCAACCTCTCGAATTCCAGGGTGGCGGAGAAGGACGTCTTCGACCTCAATAGAAGAGACATTCTCTCCCCCTGTGATGATCACGTCCTTTTTGCGGTCGGTGATGCTGAGGTAACCCTCCTCGTCGAGGTGCCCGCCGTCGCCGGTATGAAACCAACCGTTCTCCAGGGCGTCCGTGGTGGCCGAGGGGTTTTCCCAGTACGACGCCAGCACTGTGTTCGAGCGAGCCAGTACCTCGTCGTCGTTACTCAGGGCCAGCGACGTACCAAGTGTGGGCGCACCTGCGCGACCAAGCCGCTTCGCACGGGTGGTGGGATCAAGATCGTCCCATTCGGAGCGACCCCGGTTGACCGTCAGAACCGGAGAAGTTTCAGTCAGCCCATAAATCTGGCAAAACTCCCAGCCGAGTTCACCCTCGATGGCCTCGATGGTTGATGTCGGTGGAGGTGCTCCGGCGACCACGACCCGGACACGATGGCGCCCTGGGATTGGGCCCTCCCAGTCCCGAGCAGCATCGAGCACGCTGTTGAGCACCGCTGGAGCGCCGCACAGCAGCGTCACTCCCTCGGCCTCGACCCGTCGAAGGATCTCGTTGCCGTCCACCTTGCGCAGCAGAATATGGCGTCCACCAACTGCAGTGAGGATGAAGGGCATCCCCCAGCCGTTCACATGAAAGAGGGGAAGAGTATGGAGCAGCACATCTCGGTCATTCACGCCGAGGTGAAGGCCGAAGATCGTGGCGTTGAGCCACAGGTTTCGATGCGTGAGTTGGACTCCCTTGGGGCTTGCTGTGGTGCCAGAGGTGTAATTGATTGTTGCGGTGGCTAACTCATCAGCTTCCCAAGCCACAGGTTGTCGACCCACTGGAAAGATCTCAGCGTCACTGTCAGCCCCGAGAATCACGACTCGCCGCTGGCCCATTGATGCTGCCAGCGACACAAGCTCTGGATCAAGCAGAACAATCTCGGCACCGGAGTGCTCAACAATGAACGCAACTTCTTCTCCGGTCAAGCGGAAATTGATGGGAACGAGTACTCTCCCCCAGCCCGAGACCCCGAAGAATGCCGTCAAAAGTCGTGCCGAGTTCTGCGAAACAATGGCCACACGGGCTCCTCGAGCAACACCGCACTGATCAAGCCAGGCCGCCATCCCTCGAGCCCGCTCACCAAGTTCGGTATAGGTAAGCGGCCCAAACGGCGTCGCAGGCTGCTCCGGCTCATCGAGAACTCCGAGGCGAGAGCCGTACACCGTCTCGGCGCGTCGGAGGAAGTCATTCAGGACAAGTGGCTGCTCCACTGGGATGCTCCTACTCCAAGTTTTTGATTGTTCGTTTACTCAGGATGACTCGAGGTGTCGCTCGAGGAACTCGAGCGTACGCTCCAGCGCCTCGTCTGCCGCCTTTAGGAGGCCGACCTGTAAAGCGAAATCGTGCCATAACCCCTCAACCACCATGGTCTCAAGAGGGGCAGGCCCGGGCCACAGAGCAACCAATCGAACGAGGTCTGGAGCCAGAACATCGTCGGTCCCACCCACCGCAAAAGTGGGGGGCAGATTGCTGAGCGATCCAAGCAGCGGAGAGACGAGGGGGTCGTCCAACCGATCCGGTGCGTATGCTCTCGCGCAAGCAGCGAGCCAGGTCGGATTGAGCAGTGGATCTCGGGTGGCCAACGCCACATCAACGGTGCGATCCACCGTGAGATCTAGCCAGGGCGATGCCAGAACCAGGGCGGCGGGCGGGGCGGCATCCACTCGCGATTGCGCCAAACCAAGCGCCAGATTTCCACCAGCTGAATCGCCGAGAACCCCGACGGGTCCCTTCGAACAGAGAGCGTCGTACACGTGTCCGCAAGCCTCTGCTGCCAATGGGAATCGGGCTTCAGGACTTAATGGGTAATCAGGTAACACCACCTTGGCCGAAAGGCGTGTGGACAGAGCAGCTGCCCATGCTCGAGACATTTGTGGGGTCCCCACGCAAAATCCTCCCCCATGTATAAGGACCAGGGTGTGTTGCGTGCGTCCCCGAGTGGGGCGGTGTATCTCACAGGACACTCCGCCGATACGTTCGAGCGAACGGGTTGATCCCTTGGGCACCTTCACCGCCATGAGCATGGCGGCCATTCGGGAACGCTGTGTCGGGTAGGGAAGCGATTCAGTAAGAATGCGCTTCTTAATCATCTTCGCTGCATTTAAGGCAACGGACTTTGGTGCATACGGCACCAGTCAGCTGCCTTCATCATCGGCGGCTTCAATTTCCTCGCGGCTAATACCAAGCAAGAACAGCACCGCGTCAAGGTACGGCACACTGAGGGCTGCATCGGCCGCTTCTCGCACCATGGGGCGGGCATTGAAGGCGATTCCAAGACCAGCCGCAGAAAGCATGTCAATGTCATTGGCTCCGTCGCCCACGGCAACGGTTTGGGCGAGGGGTACGCCGACCTCCTCGGCAAAGAGCCGCAAAACTTCGGCTTTCCCGGCGCGGTCAACGATGGGGCCAATGAGTCGACCCGTCAGCTTGCCGTTCACTACCTCAAGATGGTTAGCAGCTGAGTAGTCGATACCCAACTCATCGAGCAACGGGTTGAGCACCTCAAGGAAGCCACCTGAAACAACCGCTGTCTGATAACCGAGGCGCTGGAGTGTCCGCAGAAGCGTCCGGGCTCCCGGCATGAGTTCAAGACTTCCCGCCACCTCTTGGAGCACTGCGGCATCGAGACCTTCAAGCAGTGCCACGCGTTCTCGCAATGCCTCGGCAAAATCGAGTTCGCCCGCCATCGCTCGCTCGGTAATCGCTGCGACTTTCTCGCCAAGGCCCAGGCGATCCGCTAAGCGATCGATGACTTCGCCCTTCAGTAGCGTGGAGTCAGCATCCATGACAATTAGCCGCTTTGCCCGACGATGGAGTCCAGAGCGCTGAACAGCAATATCGAGTTCTAGGTCCACTGCGACCTGGCCAAGCGCCGCACGGAGCGAATCGAGATCAGTGCCTCGAATAATGAGTTCGTAGGCCATCACTGGATAATCAGCGAGGCGAACAATCCGCTCACAATCACCACCGCAGTCGGCAATCGCGAGAAAAACTTTGTTGAGCTTCTTCGCATCAAGCGAGCGCGCCACCAAAGTCACTGCTAAGCGTCGACCCTCGGGGTTGGCCCGCTCAGGCGTAGCGGCGATCGTAAGGTTCAGATGCTCGTCGCCCCCAAGATTCGAGCTAGCGAGTGCAGCCTCAATCTGAGGCAGGGAGATCCCCGACTTGGGTGTGATCTCCACCGAGACGGTGAGGTAGCCACGAATAGTGACTTGGCCGACATCGGTGACCTCGGCGGCAAGCTCTTCAATGGAGTGAAAAAACTCAGCGGCTAAGCCCAGGCGGTCACGACCCGAGACGGTCAGGAGAATTCGTTCGGGGTCCACCATCCAGAATCTAGAGCCTCACTCGGGTGCGACCCAGCCCTCTCCCTCGACATACCGCCGAATGATGCGAGCTGGCACCCCGCCGAGGACCACATGGGACGGGAATGTTCCCCGGACCACGGCACCTGCTGCCACCGTTGTGTGCTCACCAAGTTCGGTTCCTGGCAGGATCACCACATTGGCTCCGAGCCATGAACCCGAGCCAATGACGACAGGGGCCTCAACGGGGCGCTGAGTACCGATAGGTTCAAGAGGGTCCTCGTAGACGTGATTCTGATCAGTGATGTAGACGTACGGACCCGTCTGGATATCGTCGCCGATAGTGATCGAAAAGTGACCCACGATGTGCGACCCGCGCCCGATAATGGTTCGCTCGCCGATGGTTATTACTGGATCAGTCACCATTTCCTGTCCGGGGGCGATGCCCACCGAGAGTGCCGTATTTGGTCCAATCATGGAACCGGCACCGAGGTGCACATAGTGCTGGTTATAGATGACACCTTGGGGCCACAGCAATGCTGCCCCGGGTCCGAAATAACCAAACGCTTCGGCCTCAGGATCACCAGAACCGATAAGGCCCACCTGCGCCACCACCGCGCGACCGGCGCGGAGCGGTGCTTTGAGTGCACGGCGAAGCCAGCTTGGAATCCGAGGAGCAGTGCTCACGCCCGATGAGGCTAGGCCAAGGAGCGACTGCCCTCCGATGGCCCGCTGTGACCGATAACCTGAAGACCCGTGGAGCGCCCTGAACTGACGAGACGACAGCTTCTGGCTGGAGGCACCGTCATGGGTGCAGGTGGCCTCCTGGCTGCATGCGCAAGCGGATCCTCCGCTCCCTCCACCACCCCCGCCCCAACTGCTGGAAAAGGGGTATTTACCGGGACCATCGACGGCGTCAAGGTCCGCCAAGCCGCCTGGTTAATCGCTGAAAACAAAAAGCCTGGATCCTTGGGCTGGATCATCGGCAGTATGCCCCCGAGCCATGGGCTCGAAGGCTACGCATCGGCGACTTCCGCCGACCGCACCCACCATGCGGAGCTGATGGTTTCCACCACCGAGCCAACCTTTCATGTCGAAGCATGGCGTATGGGGTACTACCAAGGAAATGGTGGTCGCCTCATCTGGACATCTCCCCAGATCGCTGGCAAGAAGCAGGCTGCGCCAAGCGTGGACGCCTCTCTCGGCATGGTCACCTGCCACTGGACGCCATCGCTTCGCATTCCCCTGAAGGCGTTTCCTCCCGGTTGCTACCTGTTCAAACTCGTATCGCCGAGCGGATGGCATCAGTGGATTCCCTTTGTGGTTCGAGATGATGCTCACAACGCCACGTACCAAATCATGACCGCAGTGACGACCTATCAGGCCTACAACATGTGGGGTGGCTACTCGCTCTACCACGATGAAAGTGGCTCGAGGGCGAAGCGAGCGGTAATGGTTTCATTCAATCGTCCCTATGCGCAGTCCTACGAGCAAGGTGCCGCCGACTTCGTCACCAACGAATTGCCACTCGTCTTCGACATGGAACGACAAGGACTCGACTGCGGCTATTGGACCGATATCGACCTTCATACTTCTGGCAACCAACTCAAGAACTTCGGTTCTCTTATGAGCCTCGGCCACGACGAATACTGGTCACTTGAAATGCGTGACCACGCAGAGGCCGCCCTTGCTTCGGGCACCAACCTTGCATTCCTCGGCGCCAACGCGATCTATCGCAAGATTCGCCTTGAGCCTCAAGATGGCCAGGCTGCTCGTATCGAGGTCAACTACAAGGACGACACGGATCCAGCTGGTCGGACAAACGCTCAGGATGCCACCTCGAACTGGGGCTCTCCGCCTGTGAATCGCCCCGAGAGCCTCCTGACGGGCGTGACCTACGTCACGGACTCTGGCGTCGGGCCCCTTGTCGTCGTCGATTCCAAGGGGTGGTGGTGGAAGGGAACGGGGGTGAAGGACGGTCAATCGTTCTTCCGGGCTATGCAAGGGGAGTACAACCGCTTTATTCCTGGAGGATCTGGGCCTCAGAACCTCCAACTCTTTGGGCATTCCCCCATGGACAAGGGTGACTTCGCTGATATCTCGTATCTCACGAAAACAAATGGTGGTGGTGTGTTCTCTACAGGTATCGGCAACTTCATCGCCTTATTGGCCAATCCAGAGAAGATCCCCACTGCGGTTTTGCCCGGACCCAACACAACGGTTACCCCTATCCTCCTTCGGGCCATGCTTAACCTCTACGGTCTTTGGGGTCAGGGGCCGGCCTCACAGTCAATGCCCTCTGCGGCAAACTGGCAAGGCCTCACTACCTAACTCGCTGTCGCCTGCAGTACCACTATCTAAGGAGAACCCACATGAAGAATGGACGCCTCGTCGCCGCTACCTCAATCCTGGCCAGCAGCGCCCTGCTGTTGGGGGCCTGCTCTTCAAGTTCAAAGGCACAGCCAAAGAAAACGACGACGACTATGAAGGCCGTCACCTGCCCGCTTACTGGCTTGCCTGCTCCAATGGGCAAAGTCCCGCAGCGCCCGGCAGTCAGTGCCAAGATTGATAACTACTCGGCCGCTCGTCCTCAGAGCGGACTCGATGCAGCCAACATCATCTTCGAAGAGCCGGTTGAGGGTGGGATTACTCGCTTCAATGCGTTCTTCCAGTGCCAGGATGCTCCGAAGGTTGGACCGATTCGATCAGCCCGCCAGATCGACATCGGCATCAACTCAATGTTCAACAATGCTGGCCTGGCCCACATCGGCGGGATTCAGCCGGTGCTACAAAACATCACCAACTCTGGTATTCCAAACCTTGACCTGGGTAACTATGGCAACTCATTTATCCGGGACAACTCGCGTTATGCCCCGTATAACGCGTACACCTCCACCGATCAGCTCTACGCACTCGTTCCAAACCAGCACACCCCACCAAGCCCGGTGTTCACCTACTCCACCGCTACTCCGTCAGGAACCGCTGTGACCAGTTTCAACGCCAACTTCTCCTTTGAAGCGAACGTCACCTGGAATTGGGATTCGGGTTCGGGAACGTGGTTGCGCTTCTACAACGGCAACCAGCCCGACATGATCCTGGGCGGAGGGCAGAACAATGCCGTGAACGTGATCGTCCAAACCATTCACACCACACTCGGCCCATGGGTTGAAAATTCCGGGGGCGGCCTTGAAGTTCAGGCGCAGCTCTCGAATACTTCGGGCCCCGTCAAGATCTTCCGCAATGGCATCGAGATTGATGGCACCTGGAGCCGCGGCAATGCGAACACCCCTACGGTGTTCAAAGACGCTAAGGGCAAAGTCATCGACATGGCCCCGGGCCGTACCTGGGTGGAACTTTTCCCTGACACCTCAGTGCTGACCGTCACGGCCGCTCCCGTCACCACCACGACCGCTAAGAAAAAGTAGGCAACTCGTCCCACGAGGCGACTGGCCCGTAGGCTCTCCCAATCATCCTGATTCGGAGAGCCTGTGTCTGATTTCGCAACGACTGATTTCTTCGCCGACGAGGCGTTAATCGAAGAACCAAACCCCTACTTCGACTATCTCCGCGAGCAGTGCCCCATCACGCCCCTTCCCAGTCACGGCGTCCTTGCCGTGACTGGCTTCGATGAAATGATGGAGATTTATCGAGATTCCGATAATTTCTCCTCAGTCAATGCCGTCGTTGGCCCCTTTGCTCCGTTTCCCGTCCCCCTCGAGGGCGAGGATGTGAGCGAGTACATCGCCGAATACCGCCATCTGATGCCGATGAGCGATCACATCATCACCATGGATGCTCCCCAGCACACAAGGGAGCGGGGACTGATGATGCGTCTCATCACCCCGAAGCGCCTCAAAGAAAATGAGGCGTTCCTTCATGAATTGGCGAATCGCCAACTTGACACCTTTCTGGCCGAGGGCGCCGTTGAGTTCATCGGCGGCTTCTCGCAGCCCTTCTCGATGCTCGCAGTCGCCGATCTCCTCGGCGTCCCCGAGGAAGACCACGACTTCTTCCGTCATGGATTCGGCTTTCCCACCTCAGCTCCCCTCGGCAAGGTGGGCGTCGAAAGCGCCCCCACCGATGAATCCAACGCTTTGAGTTGGCTAGACGCCACGTTTGCCCGCTATATCGAGGACCGCCGATCGACACCCCGTCGCGACGTTCTCACCGACCTCGCACTTGGGACGTACGAAGATGACTCCATTCCTGAGGTTGCCGTCGTGGTCCGACTGGCAAGCCTCCTCTTTGCCGCAGGGCAGGAAACGACCGCCAAATTGCTGGGCGCTTCGCTCAAGTACCTCTGTGAAAACCCCGAGATGCAAGACCAACTTCGCGGTAATCCCGCTTTGATCTCCGCCTTTGTCGAGGAGTCTCTTCGAATGGAGGCACCGGTCAAAGCAGACTTCCGACTCGCTCGGCGCACCACCGAAGTTGGTGGCGTCGATATCCCCGCTGGGACCCCCGTCATGTTGCTCAATGGTGCAGCAAACCGTGATCCCCGGCGATTCGACAGTCCCCATGAGTTTCGACTCGATCGCTCAAACACGAAAGAACATATGTCCTTTGGCCGCGGAATCCACTCCTGCCCCGGTGGTCCATTAGCCCGTGCCGAATCGAAGATTGCTCTTGAACGAATCCTTGAGCGAACGCGAGACCTCTCTCTCGACGAAACATTCCATGGTCCCGCCGAGAATCGACAGTTCTTCTACGAGCCCACCTGGGTGCTTCGAGGAATGCGCAGACTGCATCTTCGCTTCAACCCCGCCTAAACGGAGCTCTTAGGATCCGCCAACCATCGCCCGTGGCCCCGTCCTCGGTAACATGGGAATGTGGCCTACGACCCCCCGGTGACCACACGACGCCACGTTGGCGTTGCAGCGAGTTATCTCGCTTTGAGCGTGAGCGCCTCAATGGTGATCAGCACGGCGCTCGGCATGGCGCTCTGGTGGGACACCTACAACTACGAGTACTACTCCGGATGGGCATTCCTTCACGGCTTCGGTTCTCGGTTTGCCCTTCCGGGCCAGTTGCAGAACTACCTCGATCCACAGCTCAACAGCATTTATTACCTACTTCTCGCACACCTCGGACCTTTTGGCGAGAGCCTGGTCGTCTCCGCCCTCGAGGCATCGGGGCCAGCGCTCCTCGCCTTCGTGGTTTACCGAGCAGCGCTGCGATGGAATCAGCGCTTTCCCGCCTCTGTCGGTCTCGGCCTTGCTGCGGGTGCACTTGGCCTGTGCACACCGCTCTATCGCTCAGAATTGGGTTCTACCGCGAGCGACACCATCATCACTGCTGGCCTTGTCGGTGGGGCCCTCCTCCTCGCTGTGGCTCTGGTGGGGAGCTCCGCTACTGCACGCCTCCGAGCAGCGCTCTGTGGCGGTGCCCTCCTCGGCATCACCATGAACGCAAAGGCCACCGCCCTACCTACGGCTATTGGGCTCCTAGGCGGTTTGTTACTTGCTCTCTTGTTGGGTCGAGATCTCATCGCCCCCATGAAGGAGCGGCTGGTGACGTGGCTCTTAGCGGCGTCCACCTCGTTGTTCGTGGCGTTGGTGGTCTATGCGCCACTCGGAATCATGGTGTGGAATCGCTACCAAAATCCATTCTTTCCCTACTTCAATTCATTCGTACACTCCTCTCTCCAAAAATCGAGCAACTTTAAGGATCGGCGGTACTCCGTCGAGTCTTTGCAGGATTGGCTTCACCACTTTTCGGGACTTCTTCTGGGGTCACGGCACCTCGAGAGCGGCGCACTTCTTCAGCGCTCGCCGATTCTCGCACTCGGATTTCTCACTCTCTGCGTACTTTTTGCGTATGACCTCATACGGCGACGACACGCGTTCAGTCTTTTTATCGAACTAAGCACCATAATCAGTTACGTCATTTGGAGCTCGACGCTCAGCATCTACCGCTACGCCGCTCCCCTCGAGATCGCAATGGCGAGCATCTTGCTCGTTGTGACTCTCGAGCGGTGCGAACGTCGAATGTTCGTCCCCTGGTTGGTGGCGGGAGCCTGTGCCATTGCCATCGCATTCGGTGGTGCGGGAGCACCCGTTCAGCGGTCTGCCTTCGCCAATGAGCTTCTCCAGCTGAATGTCGATGCGCTGAGAGCGGCGAACACCGGACACATGGTCTTTGCTGCGAAACCGTCGGCGTATGTGGCGACCTACTTGCCCGCCTCGACCGACATCGTGAGAATTGGGGGGAACCTCGACGCGGTCATGAGTGGCCGGTGGTGGACATTAGCAACCAACCACATCCGATCCACTCGAGGTTCATGGAGGATTCTGATCAACCAACACACCAGCGCAGTCACCGAGACCATGTTGGCCAACCACGGACTACGAGCCACCATCACGAGCTGTCTCCCTCTTGGAGGGAGTCACCACATTGAATTTGAACTCTGCACCCTGCATCTTCCCTGAGTACTGCGTTTCGTGATTCTCAAGATTGAGCACAGAGGTCCTGTGTCCTAGAAAGAGAACTGCCCGCACCAGATGGTGCGGGCAGTTCTTCTCTGGTTTCGCCCTCAAGCGAGGGGGCCATTCAGTCCAGCGTGATGGGGGCATCGTCAGGGTCCAGAACAGCAAGTTCCTCGGTCACCTCTGGCTCTGCTTGTTTCGCGAGTGATTCGCGGACTCGCTCATCGATCTCCGCCATCATCTGAGGGTTCTCGCGGAG
>Ga0114959_10001489_pt1 | contig 20389 bp, 18 predicted proteins | sample C_130625_EF_Meta_FD_87317 | JGI IMG/M metagenome (GOLD analysis project Ga0114959, IMG submission 87317) | Freshwater microbial communities from Lake Croche, Canada to study carbon cycling - C_130625_EF_MetaG | ecosystem: Environmental > Aquatic > Freshwater > Lake | place: Lake Croche, Canada... | reverse complement strand
CAAAAAGAAGATTTACATCCAAAATTGGATAAAGTTTTTAATAAATTTCCGAAAAAAATAACCGACTTGCGAAATCTAATATTTTTTGGGCCAACCGGAGTCGGAAAATATACGCAAATGTTGAAAGCAATTAAAAGATACAGCCCATCAGATTTGAAATATGAAAAGAAGATTAGCGTAACGTTCAACAAGCAACAGTATTTCTTTAAGATAAGCGATATTCATTACGAAATAGACATGTCTCTCTTGGGATGCAACTCCAAGCTTCTTTGGCACGACATTTATTTGCAGATTGTAGATATAGTGTCAGCAAAAACCGAAAAATCTGGTATTATTTTATGCAAGTATTTTCACGAGATACACGGCGAATTGTTAGAAAATTTCTATAGTTATATGCAGCAAAATAATGCAAATTCAATTGATTTAAAATTCATTTTAATAACAGAACATATTAGTTTTATTCCGGATAATATATTAAATTGCTGTGAAATTATTAACATAGCAAGACCAACAAAGGCTGTCTATTCAAAATGCGTTAAAAATAAGCTACCGACCTCAACCAGGCTGGAAAACATAACAAATGTTAAAAATTTACACAGTGAAATAGACTCATTAATGATGCCACATAAAATAATTTGCGATAAAATATTAGACTCAATGATCAAAATAAATGATCTGAAATATTTGAAGTTCAGAGATTTGCTTTACGACATATTCATATATAATTTGGATATAACCGATTGCGTGTGGTATATAATATCAGAACTTGTAAAACAGAAAAAGATAAAGCCCGGCGATGTTTCAAACATCCTTATTAAAACATACTCGTTTTTTCAATATTATAACAACAATTATAGACCTATTTACCACGTGGAAAATTATCTATTTTATATAACTAGTATTATCCATGGGTTTTAACTTAGATATTCATCAGTATTAATAAATTATTGAAAATACTAATGAATATAAAAGAAGCTCTGCAAACGTTGGAGATTTCAAGCGTTTCAAATCTGACATTGGAATCTTTAAAAAAGAGGTATCATAAAATGGCGCTCGCGAACCATCCAGACAAAAATGGAAACACTCCCGAGTCAACCCAACGTTTTCAAAGAATCCAAGAAGCTTATGATCTATTGAAGAGAGAAATTAGCTATAACAATAATAATAACAACAAATGGCCAGAAGAACCAGACAAAACTGGTTACACGGAAATATTACACTTGTTCATAGATGGAATTTTAAAAGGAAAATACAACGAATTTATTTCAAGTATTGTAAAAGATATTGTAACTGGATGCAAAGAGATTTCAATAAAATTATTTGAAGGTATGACCAAGGAGCAGTCTCTCTCCATTTACAATTTCATATTAAAATACAAACAAGTCATGCGTTTGGATGATGCGACGCTTGAAAAGGTGAGAGAAATTATAGTGAGCAAATTCAGCGACGTTCAAATTTATATTTTAAATCCAAGTGTCAACGATTTGTTTCAAAATAACGTCTATAAATTAGAAATAGATGGCAAAATATACTTTGTTCCTTTGTGGCACAGCGAGTTACATTTTGAATCAGACATTATAGTAAAATGCAATCCGGATTTACCGGATAACGTAGAAATAGACGAAGATAACAACTTGATAATAACAGAACGGATTCCCATCTCTTCAATTACTTCTTCTCTCTTCAAGTCTTCAACTAGAACCATAAAGTTGAGGGATTATTCGTTTGAATTACCAATGGATCAACTATATTTAAGACCCTTCCAGACGTATATTTTAAGAAAGAAAGGGATATCAAAAATTTCCGAGACTGACATTTATGAAATAGAAGATAAAGCAGACATAATTTTCAAAATAATCTTTGAATAATATAAGAATAACAATAAACCCAAAATGGTAGAAGACATTATATCAGCCGAAACTCTTGAAAGAATAAAGACGCCCAATTTGTCAAATGAAGAAATAACGGGAATATTCTTAAGAGTTTTTCCTTTAGTTGGCGAAACGGGCCCAAAAAGTAGATCGGGATGTTGGGTTTTGACTGGGCACGGCAATGATTTAGACATTGTGGAAAGAAACACATTATTAGATGCGATGGCCGAATCGCACGAAGATTTTGGAGCCTCTGCTGAAAGAAAAAAACTAGCAGAATACATAAAAAATTCTGTTTCATTGACGATTGCAATGGGTCTTCCTGGGCCGTCTGCACCAATGCAAGACGCTGCGACGCGAGGTAGATGGGCCGGATTAACAACTTCCGAAATAGACGTGCAAATTGTTAGAAACATTTATCAGTTATTTGATGAATATCTCGGGAGCAGCCCGCCCACAAATGAAATGATAGATATAGTAAATTATATTGCAAAACAACAATTAAGAGCGAATTTTTTACAGGTTTGGGGAAGAGGAGGAGAATTTGCGTTGAAGACAAAAGGAAGTTGGGAATCAAACATTGTGAAATTAATTGAGAAAAATGAAATTTGGGTTAGCAAAAAACTAATTCCAACGAGCGTAAAAAATAGAGATGGAAGCATGACAATGGCCAGCAAGGATAGATTTTATTCATTGCGACCAAATGAAGGAGAAGACCCAGATTTTAGAGCGAGAGAAGGATTGCATTTAATTGATATGAGAGATTCAACCGGAATGGAAATTGCCAATTTAGTATTACCAGTTCCAGAATATACAACCGTCACTGGAAATTTGTTGCCGCAAAGCAGAGCTTTTGACATTAATAATGTGCAATACCCAGAGGCTAGGAGTAGATTAGAGAATTACTTTAAAAACATTCTTTATCCCGGGGCTCCGAGAGAAACCAAGGAAGAGCAAGTATTTAATTTAATTTTAAACAAAATATTTTCAAAGACGGAACCAGACGTTTATTTAAGTGACATTATCATGTTGGGATATATTCTCAAAGTTCAGAAATTGCAAATATACGATCCTTTGTGCAGACCATTGTCAAATGAAGGAATCCGATCAACTACGAGAACGGGCGCGGAATATAGAGGATCTCTTTTGGGTGCAGAAGCGCAAGAGTTTGAGACTTTTCCGAGAGAAGGCAGCGAAAAAATGGTTGGAAAAATAAAAGAAAAATGCAAGGGATCCAGAGCTGCAAATGGGGCTTGCTCTATTATGGGCGGAAAATCAAGGAGACGCAAAACCGTAAAAAAACATGGGAAATCCAAAACCAAGACCAAGAAATCTAAGACCAGAACCAAGAAATCTAAGACCAAGAAATCCAAGTCAAAGAAATAAGCTTTTCATTTTTACACAATCAATAAAAATGAAAACAAAAAAGAGTTTTTATTATAATGTCACAGACCACAAATCAAAATCTACTATCTACGTTGTTTTTCTTTGTTTGTTTTTCTTTGTTTTTTGTTCTTAAGGCTCGGCAACCTTCTTCTTGACAACCTTCTTGACAACCTTCTTGGGCTCCTCAGAAAGAGCCGTAGCAACCGCCTGCTTCACCTCAACTGGAGCGGGAGGTGGAACAACCGCCGCAGCGCTTGGAACCGGAGCATCCTCCTCCTCCTCATCCGAATCGTCAACAACTGTGCTTGAAACGGGCTCGTCATCGTCGTCGGCGTCAGGGGCGGGAGCGGCCTTAAGCTTGGCCTTATCGGAAGGCTTGAGCTTGATCAAGCACTCGTCGGTAAGAGAACCCTTGGGCCTCTGAACAACAGCCTGAGCGAGCTTCCACGTCACACCAAACTTGCCATTTGCAAACCAAAGCCCACCGCACTGCATGATAACAGCAAGATTCGTGCCCTTCTTGATAAAGTCAAGTGGCGTCTTGGTGGGCTCACCAGGGAACAGCTTGTTGCCATCCTCGTCGCAAATAAGACACTTCCAAACGCCCTCCCACAGAGGAAGCTTCACGCGCAAAGTCGGCGCCTTGGTGAGATCCGGGTTTCCAGTGAGCTTGTCCTTGCTGTACTTGAGCATGGGAGTGTAAAGAGCGTCAATAACATCCGGGCTAGAGTGAACCTTTCCAAACCAATCCTTGGAATTCGTAAGGGCATCGGCCTTAATCTTTGCCTCAAGATCAACCATATTTCCCAGGAACGCGTCGGTGTCCTCGCTTGAATACTCTCCCTTAGGAAACTGTAGCGACATTTCAAACCGACCATTTCCCTCAAATTCAGTGGCGCCCCACGTGAGCATTAGAGGAGTAGCAATTCGCAAGCCGGAATTAGTCTGAGTATTGAGAATATTAACGCTCTTCCCACCCGCGGCGTTTGCCTTGGGTGCGGAATAACGAATATTCTTCGCATTAAACTGAGTGCCATCAATGATCGTGTCCGCCATCCTTGTCTTTGTATACTTTATATATTTGGGTTACCTTTAAATCAATTTTTTTTTTAAATCAATAAAAAAAGTAAATCAATTTTCGTCACGCGACACCATAACTGGTTTAGAATTTCATCGCATATAATTAATAATTTGTAAAACGACTCAAAAAGATTTCTTCAAGATATATATACATATAATTATGACTGACTGTGAGTTTGTAAATGTTAATTATGTAAAAAAGCAAGGGAAGACGATAAGCATTATGCCTCTAGACGAGTATACAAACAGATTATATGAAAAATGCGAGAAATGTATACCACAAACAAAAAAACTTGAAAAGATTACAAACGATAATATGGTTATTCCAACATATTCAACTTGCAATATTTTATTTGAGAACAATTATAACGTTCAACAATTAAAGCAAATAACTAAGCATTTCAAATTGAAAGTTTCCGGAAACAAAAAAGAGTTGGTAAATAGAATATACGTGTTTTTAAAATTGTCAGAAACTATTATTAAAATTCAAAAGATTTTTAGAGGTTTTTTGCAACGCCGGTGCGATTTTTTGCACGGGCCCGCATTTAAAAACAGAAAACTTTGCACAAATGACAGCGATTTTTTAACTGGTGACGGTGTTTCCGAGGTTCCATTCTCTCAGTTTTTCAGCTACAAGGATGTAGATGGATTTGTATATGGGTTTGACATTGTTTCTCTCTATAATTTAATTATTAAATCTGGAAACCAGGTTAAAAATCCATACAATCGCAATGACATCTCAAAAACAGTAATTCAAAACATGAGAAACCTTATAAGAATTAGCAGAATGTTGAAGATTTCCATTGATATTGATATTAAGGATGAAACTTTGTCAAATGAGAAATCATTAGATCTGAGAATTCTTGAGCTCTTTCAAAACATTGACGCTTTAGGAAATTATTCGGATCCGGCTTGGTTCAAATCATTGAACAGAACAAAAATGATTAAATTCTTGAGAGAACTGATTGACATTTGGACATATCGGGCTCAAATAACGAATGAACTGAAACGAAAAATTTGCCCGCCAACAGGAGATCCATTTAGAGGTCTAAATTTTAATTATATTAATTCCGAAGAAAACATTGACAATGTTAGAAAATCGGTAATTTCCATTTTAGAGAAATTCGTTAATTCTGGGGTTGACTCCGACAGCAAATCTTTAGGAGCTTATTACGTGCTTGGAGCATTAACTTTGGTAAGTGAAAGTGCTGCTACATCGCTTCCTTGGCTTTTTCAGTCAGTTGCGCATTTTATTTAGAATGTAGAGAAACTTTATGATGAGAACCAATCACATATGTCTCCCGGATAATATATATAAGGCCTTAAATCACTTAAAAGGTACTCGCCTAGGTATAGTATAATATGGCAAAGGATAAGAAGACCACTAAGCCCGCGGCTGAGACCGCCCCCGTTTCCGCTCCCGCTGTTGATGTTCCCAAGGTGGCCAAGGCCCCTAAGGCTCCCAAGGCCGCCAAGGCTGCTGCCGCTCCCGTTGTTGATGCGCCCGTTGTTGAGGCCGCCGCCCCCGTCGCTGAGGCTGACTCCCTTGAGTCGTCTCTGCTTGAGCAATCCGCTGAGTTCAACGCCAAGCTCCAGCAGCTCGGCTCCCTCATCTCTTCCCTTAAGAGCGAGTACAAGTCTATGGAGAAGAAGTGGCAACGTGAGCTCAAGGCTGCCCAGAAGCAGAGCTCCAAGCGCAAGAGGAAGTCTGGCAACCGTCAGCCCTCTGGCTTCGTCAAGCCCACTCGCATCAGCGACGAGCTCGCCTCCTTCCTTGGCAAGGAGAAGGGTGCCGAGATGGCTCGCACGTCTGTGACCCGCGAGATCAACGCTTACATCCGCACCAACAAGCTCCAAGACGAGAGCAATGGCCGCAAGATCAACCCCGACGCCAAGCTTTCCTCCCTCCTCAAGCTCGGCAAGGATGACGTTCTCACCTACTTCAACCTCCAACGCTTCATGAGCCCCCACTTCGCCAAGACGGTGAAGGCCGAGGCCGCTTAAATGCAAATAAAAACAAAATAAAAACCAAAACAAATAAAAAAGAATCAAAAGAAAATCTAAAACCAAACAAAACAAAATAAAGAGAAAATAAAAAAAGAATCAAAATAAAATATAAAACCCAGAAAAATATAAAGAAAACAAACAAACCGAAAAAACAAAAATAAAAACGATTTAAACAAAAAAATATAAATATCTACGATTTATATTTTTCAAAAACTTTCATTGCCAAACACGAAGCCATCTTCTTCAAGAATGGGTCTCAGAAGTTCTTTATTAATTTGCGAATTAATTACGCGAAGATCTTCGCAATTTTTTAGATGAACGTGATTGTCCGATAAATCAAACATATTATAAACATTTTGAAGACCTTCAAAATTTTCAATGCAATCCGCATGATTTTCATTAATCCAATCATAAAAATCCATTTCCGCCTTTGATTTTTTGAACTTCTTATATAATTTTATTGTCTTTTGAAGATTCATTCCATTTTTTGAAGAGTCTTGAATCAAGTTGTAATCAGTTCCAGACAAAACACACATTTGACGAAACAATTTCATACTAATATCAAGCTCATTCAAAATTCCCTTCATTTCATATACAACCGCCGTGCGATTCAATAGACTAAAATACCGCAAAACTCTAGGGCAACCGTAAGCAAACAAATCCATATCTTCGCTCATGCAACCCCACACCTTTTTCTTGAGAACCAACATGGCGCACATTTCGTCCGCTTCTCCCGGAGCATCATAATACGATACACCAAAACCAATGAGCAGTTCTTTAACCTTTTCAATGTGTCTCTTATTAATATAAACAAACTGCTTCTTCAGAGAATCCAGGCTTGCGGTTATTTCTTGCTTTTCCGAATCATCTTCGCAAACCGAATCCATGTAATCCTTCAAACGGTTATATTCCTTTTCCGCGTCAAGTTTGTTTTCCCGGCGCTGTTTCAATAGGTCCTTTTTTTCAGCTGGGGGTTTCCCATCAAATATAAAGACCGGAGTAATATTGTAATATCTGAAAATGGAAATCATCAGATACATGTTCTCAATAAGACTATCTTCTCCAACGTACTTGTATAAATATATACTAATGTCAATGGCTATTTTTTTGCCAGATATATCCGCCATAGAGACGCACTTGATTGACTCTTTGCAGTTCTCCCTTAAGAAACTATTTAAATACTTTATCCCCATTACCTCTAGTTAAGTTTGTTTGACTTTTGCCTTCCATTTAAAATTTATTTTAACGTTCAATTTTTCTTTTGAAACCTCAAAAAGAAACACCAGAAAGAGAAACAATAATTTGAAATAGCAGTTAAAAGTTGGCCAACATATAAGTTAAGGTATGCTTACAAGGAGTGCGGTTCGCAAATTAGAAGAAATTCAAGTTGATATAGATTTTGACGATGCGAGTGCGTGTTGGAAGGCAAATAAAAGATCAACCGGTGGAGGAAGTTATAGATACGTTTGCCAACATAGAAACAAAAATAATAAAAAGTGCAATAAAAATCCTATTCCTGGGTGCGATTTTTGTTCTAGACATAATATATAGAATGCGTTCTAAGACTTTTAGGAGAAAGCATGGAAAAATGTCTCGTGCGAGACGCGGTGGTCAAGAAAGATCAGGGTTAACTAGACAAACAACTGCTGAATTAAATGCCATGGAGGAAGGGCTCGTTTCTAGCGCCACACCAATGAACAGATTAGGTCGTTCTAACACGGCGGATTTAATTGCCATGGAAGAGGGTGTCGCAAACCCCAGCGCGGCTATTAACGTTGAACCTACACCTGACATTGAAATGGGCCCCATTGAATCTGGTGGCAAAAGAAAGGGAAGAAAGGGAAGAAAGACAAGAAAAGGGAGAAAGACAAGAAAGGCGAAAAGATCTCAAAGACGTTAAAAAGTGATTATATATATTATATAGGTCAAAAAATACTTTAATACAATAATTTATAATCCATTAATGAACGCAACTTGTAAAATACCGATTTCAGTTGGAGAGTTAATTGATCGGATTACTATTTTAAAAATAAAATCAGAGAGAATTTCTGATGAAAATAAACTAACTATGGTTGAAAAAGAGTTGAAACTCTTGCTTGAAATTTTGACTAACCTAGATTTTGAAAAGCAAATAACGTCTCAAATGATTGAACTTAAAGAAGTAAACGAAACCTTGTGGGAAGTGGAAGACAAAATAAGAGAAAAAGAAAAAGACGGCGAGTTTGATGAAGAATTTATTTCTTTGGCGAGAAGGGTTTATAAAACAAACGATCGCCGTAACATTGTAAAGAATTCAATAAACGCAATACTAAATTCGGAGTTTTTTGAAATTAAAAGCTACACGAATACACCAATTTTGTAATAAAAAATAAGAACAAAAAAAATAATAAGAACAAAAAAAAACAATAATAATAATAACAACTTAAATTTATTGAGATAGTATTATTATTATTATTTTGCAGCATGAATGATGAGCAAAAGTTGCATAGAAATGCGTTAGACTACGTTAACCAAAACAAATTAGTTTTGGCGATTGATTGTTACAATAAATTAAAAGACATTTCAAGAAATCCTTATAACCTCGTCAATTATTTGAGAGAAATGGGAGAAGTTTATGAAAAAATGAATAAAAATTTAGAAGCCATAACAGAATGCTATATTAAAGTTATTCAAATAGATCCAAACAATGGTGCAACGTTAAATCAAATTGGTGTTTGTTATTTTAAATTAGGTCAGCTCAAATTGGCGATACATTATTTCAATAAAGTTTTGAAAATAAAAGAACTCTCTCAAGTTTATAATAATATAGGGAAATGTTACATAAGTTTGAAGGATTATGTTTCGGCGGAGAAAAATTTTTTATTGGCGAAAAAACAAGATAAAAACAGTGCGTCTGTCAACGAGTCATTGGGTTCGTTGTACTATTATATAAAAAATTACGAAAAATCTATATCTTGTTATGAAATTGCTAGAAATGATAAAAACAATGAAATCATTCTAGATCATTTAATTTATAATTTGTCGTTTGCTTATTTGGCAAAAAAAGAATTTGAAAAGGGTTTTGACTTATACGAAACTCGCCTTCAAATTAAAAGCACCACGCAAAACGATAGAATGAACGATAGAGCCGAAATCCCATTTTTAAAATATTGGAATGGAACAGACAGCTGTAGCAGCCTATTGGTAATTGCTGAACAAGGTCTTGGCGACATGATGCAATTTTATCGGTTTATTATTGAACTCGCCGATTCCCGACCAGAAATGAATATAACATTTTTTTGCAAAAAAGAATTGGCGCATCTTTTTAAAACGTACGACAAAATTGAAGTTGTTAAAGAGTTTCAAATTTTTAATGATAGTAATTTCACTGTGGGTCCGACTTATGATTATAAAGCGTATTTAATGTCGCTGCCTTATTTATTGAAGGTAAAAACTATTTTACCCAATTCATTAGAGTATATAAATATTGACGAAGTTCGGTTGTTGAAATGGAAAAATGCCATTGAAGAAAAAATCGGCCCAAGAAAACCTAAAATTGGAATAGTTTATAATGGTTTATTGTCGTCTTTTATAGAAAAACATATTCCATTGGAGGCGTTTAAAATTTTATGCGAATTAAACGTTGATTTAATTTGCATTCACAGAAAAAAGGATGTACAAGCGGACATAGATAAATATGAAAAGACTCCTTCTGATTCCGAAAGAAAAATTCATTTTTTTGACATAGACGAAGACGAGCCTTTTAGTGACACCGTTAGTATTCTTAAAAATTTGGATTTGCTAATTACAATTGACACGTATATTGTTCATTTAGCTGGAATATTAAACGTAAAAACGTGGTTGCTGTTGGGTTATTCAGAATGGAGATGGTCAAATGACCCACATAAAACCTATTGGTACAATTCGGTTGAATTAATTAGAACGAACGGTGAGGAATTCAAGGATATTTTAAAAACAAAGGTTAAAGATAAATTAGCCCAATTCGCAGACAGTCATTCTCATGTTGTTTAAAACATAATCTAATGCCTTTCCATTGCCTTTTCCCCGAACATTTTTAATTGAATGTAAGAATTTTTGTATACATTCAACCGATTCAATTAGCGATCTAGTTTTGTAATTTTTCTCAACAAATTTACAAAATGCCGTAATATTTGCAGTAGTTTTTTTAAACTGCAATAACGACAAATTGTTTTCGTTGCACCATCCCAAGAACCCTTGATAGTTGTTCATCATAATAGTTGATATTATATAGTAAGAGAGAACGTTGGAGTCTTCTTTATACAATGTTTCTCTCATTGATTGAGCTTGAGGGCTATTAGAAATTAGATCCAAGTAAGTTAATCCCATAAACTCAAGAGTTTTAACCATCTGAAAAAACTTGTATGTTCTCTCAAAATTAATAAAAAAATCAAAATTAGATAAAAATTCATCAACGGCGTTGGTCCCTGCGGCATTTTTCGTTAAATAAAAGCTACAAAATGCGGCGTTCATAATTTCCGCCCAAGTTTCCGTATAAGCTTCAAACAGATTTACGTCAGAATTAACTTTAAAAATAGAGAGAATAGCTGCTTTGCATTCTTCATTATTCATGTCGGAGAAATCAAGCGAAAAGTTGTGAAAACTCTCATGCATTAATACCTTTAACCACTCTTCTTTTCTAAAAATAACAATTTCCGAGTCTACTGGGCAAGTATAAGTAAACGCGGTGTTAACATTGATTTCGTTTAATACGTTAATGTTGCTTGTAGGAAGCCGCTTTTTTAGCGACGTGAAATACAAATACAAAACCAAACGTTTAGAGCACTTTTTAGAAGAATATTCATTGATTATATGCAACCACACTAATATCTTTTCAATGTAATCGTTGTATATTTCAATCTGAGATTCTGCGGATGGATCTTCTACTACAAAATGAACAATAATTTCTCTATCAAAGAGAGAAAAAGTATACGACAAATTATATAACATCTCAGTGTCAATGTGTTCACGTATTTCTTGAGGAAAACTGGTGGGTTTAAATGATTTTGGTTTAGGAATTTGAGAAACACCTTGAATTTTTGTAATATTTAATTTATAAAAACTGTCACCTTCTTTCGCTTTTTGGGTGCCGATAAAAGAATCCGCTTTTTTAATGTCGGAATATAAGTGTTTTAATATTTTTTCAGTTTTAGAAGTTTGTTTTACGTGATTTATGCATTTTTTATCTAAAAAAAACGACATTAGCAGTTCGCTATTTTTTGTTAGTTTCATGATAATCTCTTATATTATATCATGTTATTTTTATATATTTTATGTCTGCAAAATATATAATGGAAGTGTTAGAGCTCATGATTATTATTTTGCTTTTTTTAGTATTGTTTATTCTTATGTCACAACAACCTCAGCCAATGCCCGCGCCAGCACCAGCACCAGCACAAAAGCATAAAAAATCAACGAGTGGATGTAAAGACACTGGGTACGGTTGTTGCCCTTATTCAGAAATACCTAAATTGAACGAAATTGGATCTAATTGCAGATACCAAAACTAAAATAATATATTTGTGTAAATTATAAATAATGGAAAACGCTCCAAAACCACAAAAAAGAGGAAGAAAACCCAAAACGATCAAGTCTTTAAGCGAAAATGAAATAATAGAAGAACAAAAACAAATACAAGAACAAATAGTAGAAAAAGTGGAAGAACAAATAGTAGAAAAAGTGGAAGAAATAGCGGAAGAAGTAGAACAAATAGTTGAAAAAGTAGAAGAACAAATGGAAGAACAAATTTTAGAAGCTGAGAAAAAAGTAGAACAATTGGAAGAAACCGCAATTCAAATTGTAGAAGAAACGGCCGAGGTTAATAATTCTCTTGAACTTAAGTCTCTATTAAACGTAATGATAATAACAACTATTAGACAAGATATGCAAGAAAAATACAATTTAAGCCAGGAAACAGTGAAAGTTTTGCTTCAAATAACTCAACAGTTCCCCCATTTCTTCTTTAAATTGGAGGAATCATTTAAAAAAATCGCAGAAGACAACAAAATAGACTCAAACGATGTTCCCGAACTAATGGGTTTGTTTTCTATTATTTACGAGTTATTATTTTCTCTCAAACTCCAAAAAACTGTTTTAGAAATGAGTGAATTGTGTGGAGAGATAATAAAGTTAACGTTCAACGTTGCAATTGAAGAAAGCCTTGTTAAATTTGACTTATTGTTGCAAGAGGAAACTGTGAAAACATTTAATTCTCTCGTTGACTCAAGTGCTCATCTCGTTAAATTAAGCAAAACAATCTCACCTCCCAACAAATGTTGTTCTTTTTGGTAATAAAACACTTAAACACAAGTATGGTTGTTATATATTATTATGAAATACATAACAACAATTATAAAAAAACTAATTCCCAAGGAATTGCCAAAACCAACGGGTAGATGGAATATAGATTATTGTAATAAAAAAATAAACAATAAAATAGATTTATCAAACGAAGATCATTGCGGCCCTTGTGGTCAATATGCACTAACAAAACTAGAACCGAAAGATAAAAATGCCAACGAAATTTGTCTAGACAAAAAAAATAATTCATAAAATGTGCGTTTACATGGGCGACGTCGGACCGCGAAGCTTGTCTCTCACATTAATAAGCTGTTCCGCCAATTCAGGCTCTTTTCCTTTCAAATAATGCATCAGTTTTGCATTTCTTGTCTCTAATAAAACCCTCTTCAAATCTTCTAGTTGTGTAAACTTCGCGCAAATGGCTTCAAATAATTCCTTTTCCTTTCGTTTTCCGTAAAATGTCGGATCAATGGAAACCTCTGCGGGTCTTAAAAGTGTTCCCTTGTATTTTCCAGATGAACTTGCAGCGGCCTTTGCCATTTCAGGGCTCTTGGACAATTCGGTTCCGGATTCAGCTGCAAAAGACAAGTAAAACTCCGGATTAGATTCTTTAAACTTTGAACCCTGGTAATAATGCTCAACACTATTCCAACGATGACCGTCTAGAACAAACGCTTTTCCAGGTTCAACCCAATAGTCGTCTAATTTTCGTCTCCAATCTTTCGTCGCATGTAAATTAGAAAACGTTAAAACAGCTTCCTTGGGGATAGTCTCGCCGGAACCTTTCCCAGGAAGTCTACCATCAGCCGATTTATCGTAGAACTGAAACACAACCGACTCGTCGTACAATCCTCTTATTTTTGCATCTGACAGCTCTTCAAATTTGCAAACACTGGAAACACCAGATTTTGAATTCAAATTATCTTTAAATTTAACGAAATCAGGTATTAATGCAAACGCGCCACTGTTTTTCTCCATGCATTTTTCCGCAATAAGCTTTTTAATATCGTATGGTATCTCGGAAAAAGTAAAAATAGTTTTTTTCTTATAAGTGATAAGTTTGTAATGCCAACCAAGGAAGTCAACCATGATGTATAAATCTGGTGTAAACTCTCCGCGAGATTCTAATATAGAATCGTTCAATTGCCCACAATTCAAAACATTTGCAAAATCCTTTGATTTATACGATTCGCTTGATAAAAGAATAAATTTAATGTTTAAAATGCGTTCAAGTGTGCTCAACGACCACGTTTCCGCCCAGAACTCACATGATTGTATCTTGCGTTTGAATTTTTCAAGAGAGTCAATGTCTTTCATATACTTATATTCGTCTAACAAGTTTTGTGAAGCCTTTCTCTCGTTGACTATCCGGTCTCTTTGGTTCTTTATCTTTTTGGCGGCGTCTGTAAATTGTTTCTTCTGATTTCTATCCAATGTTTCACTGTACATTTTCTTATATTTTTCGTATTCTATTTCCAATTCTTTCATGTCTTTCGTAGCGCCTACAACGGCGGAACTATACATATCGTATTGTTCTTTGTAATTCATAAAAATATCTTGCGTGGCTTCTTCTGCCAACTTTTTTCTCAACTTTTGCACAGTTGTTTGTTGACCAATTTGAGAGAATGCGTCTCTAATTGTCGCAAAAAGGCAATCTCCTCCGCCTTCATTATCAATGATTCCATACTTGTTATTTTTCATGTGCACTTCTATCCACGCGTTTGAAGATGACGCTGAGTATTTATCCTTTAATGAATCTGCGTCTTTTTTTGTTTCTTCTTTTAACGGTGGAACTATTTGAACAAAGTTTTCGGCTTGCGTAAAAATATCTTGTCTCATTTTTGGTATTTTTGGAATTTCGTCCTCTGTCGCAAATTTTTCATGTTTTTTTTCGTCAACGTCGTCCGAAAGCTCTTCTGCTTCAATGGCTTCTGCTTCTTTTTCTAATTCTAATTCAGATTCCTCCTTTTCCGAAACAAGCCGCAAGTTTTCCAACATCTTTTTTGTAACAAAAGTGTAAATAAGAGGATCGTCTAATTTCTCAACCTCTAAATTGCCTTCTTCGTCCATGTAATTCAATAAATCCGTTGAGAAGATTTCGTATAGTCCAATTTGTATAACCTTGTTGTTCGTTTTTACTAAATAAATTGGAAAATACGTAATGTTCCGTTCTTCAAAATTTTTCTTTGCATTGCCAACCGCTATTATTACATCAACGTCCTTTATCTCTATTTCATATAAATTGGCTTCCTTTTTAAAATCGTCTGGGTCAACACTTTTTAATTCTGAATAACTCGTTTCTTTGTTTAATTTTGATAATACCATCTATATTTTATAGAGATAAATAATAATTTGCATTTAACTGACTTTATCACCAAATAACAAATCTTTTCATCATTTTATCATTCTTTAATTCGTCAATGTAATACCACAATTCCTTGCGTTTTGTAACGATTTCAATATTTTCCGGATTATTTTCAAATAGGATGATTTGTTCAATGATGTCTTGTTTCTTCAGCTTATTTGTTCTAATGTCCTTTATGTTGTAGTATTCGCATATTAGCATCAACTGTTTCACATTGAAGTTCAACTCATAATTTTTCATTTCCATAAAGACATCGTCGCCCATGGGACCATTATTGAATTCCATGTTATTCAACTCGTCTTGTAGTTTGCAAAGATCCAACAAATCTTCTCCTCCATCCTCATTTAAAAAAATAGTAATATTCTCATCGGGTTCAACCATTTTCTTGATTTAATAATATTAACGCGTTGCTTTAATATCATTTTACATTTCAATAAATAATTACATCTCCCAATTGATTACATCTCCCAATTGATTACATCTCCACCAGATCCATAAACTTAAATATAGCCTTATTAGACAAGCTAGGGTAAGTCTTGGCCTTGCAGTGAGCCAACTTATTTACCATCTCGCCAAAAGTCAGACCATCAAATTTCTCATCGCAAGACTCATACAACGACTTATTATGTGAGTACAAAATCGCGATATTCTCAGTAATTTCGTCCACTTCATTCTTCATATTTTCCTGCGAAATAAATGAAACCAACTTTTTCAGCAAACTGCTGGCCATTTCCTTCAGTTTTTCTCCGTCAATAATATTATTTGTAGACAAATTCACGAAGAACAAGCTGAGCGCCTTTCTCCTCTCATTGTCCTTATTAATCTTGCAAAAACGATCGTAATCCTTCTCAGAATCAACGTATTCAATGCAATTAAACAGCTCCATAAAAGACGCCAAGTTTTCGTTGAAGATATTACGCATAACTTGGTAGTTCTCAATAAGCTTGCTATACAAGTCAGCATACAATTTAGAATAAAACCTATTGTTTGAGGCAATTTCAAAAATAATGGTTCCAACGCGCAACATGTCTTCATCTGCGATTCCATCCTGAATAAGTTGGTTAAGAATCTCCATTATCTTATCGCAAGGCTCATTGTACATTTTATCCGACATCTTGTTCAACCAAGATCGCATGAGATCAATTTGCGCTTCAATGCCAACCTTTTGTTCCATTTTAGTTGTTTGAAACGTGCGAATGGTCTCCCAATCATCGTCGTTAAGAATTTCAGTGGGTCTATTCTTCTTCTTCCTTTTAAAATCATTTCCATCGGTTGATCCCGCTTTTAAAACATTTTCGCGTTTCTGAAAAGTGGGTGTTTTGACGTATGTTGGAGACCCGACTTGTTGCGATAACTCTGTAATGATAATCAACGTTTCTTCGGGAAGCTTAATGTCAAACCCGTTAAACGTAATATCAGTAAAATCTTTTAGAGTATATCTCATTGCCATAGTCATGGTTATACATTTAAATGCAAATTTGCATTTATATCAATTTTTTTCAATATAATAATATAAATAGCAAACGCGCTTAAACATAACGTGAATATAATATATTATGTCACTAGATAGAAGCACCCCCCCTGCACTCAATAACACCGAAGAGGAAACATATGACTCTTCATACGAAATCAATAGTTGGGAAGAACTGGATATTGAAACCAACCTATTGAGAGGAATATTTGCGTATGGTTTTGAAAAACCTAGCCCAATTCAAAGAAAAGCGATTAAGCCAATTATTCAGAAGAAGGATATTATTGCACAGGCTCAATCAGGCACTGGAAAAACTGCGACTTTCACCATTGGTGCATTGTCGCATGTTAATACTGATGAAGATACAACGCAGATTTTGTGCCTTTCTCCGACGAGAGAACTTAGCGTTCAAACTGCTAATGTGATGCGAGGAATTGGTTCTATGTTGAAGAACCTTCGCGTTCAAGTGTTGGTCGGTGGATCATCCATTGACGAAGACATTGGAAATTTAAAGTCAAATGTTCCTCACGTAATTACGGGGTGCCCCGGTCGCGTTCATGACATGATGCGCCGGAATCACATCGGTTCCAAAAACATTAAGCTCGTGATTCTTGACGAGGCCGATGAGATGCTATCTAGTGGTTTTAAGGAGCAAGTTTACAATATTTTTCAGTATTTTAATAATAACATTCAAGTTGCGCTCTTTAGCGCGACGCTTCCTGATCACATCCAAGGCATTACTAGCAAGTTTATGCGCGATCCTGTAAAGATCCAAGTCAAGGCCGAGCAACTAACGCTTGAGGGCATATCTCAATACTATGTCGCCGTTGAGGATGACCGTCAGAAGTATCTTACGCTTAAGGATTTGTATAGTTTCATGTCTGTTTCTCAGTGCATTATTTATGCCAATAGCGTGAAGCGCGTCTCTGCTCTATACGACGCCATGATGGAGGATGGGTTCCCTGTTTGCCGCATTCATAGTGGAATGGATAAGTCTGAACGTGACAAGGCTTTTTCCGATTTCAGAAGCGGTGCTTATCGCGTTCTTATTTCTTCAAATGTTACTGCGCGCGGCATTGACATTCAACAAGTGAGTGTTGTTATCAACTTTGATATTCCCAAGGATGTTCACACTTATTTGCACAGGATTGGTCGCAGTGGCCGTTGGGGCAGAAAGGGTGTCGGAATTAACCTGATTACTCGCAGAGATATGTCAAAGTTGAAGGAAACCGAGCAGTATTATTCAACTCAAATTAAGGAGATGCCTGCTAGTTTTGATACTTTGGCCAAGTAATATAACAGAATAAAAATTGATGTTGTTTTGATTAAATGGTGCCAAAACAAAACCAAAAAACAGAAATGATTGAAATTGAAGACATAATTAAACGGAAAAGTAACATTAAAGATGAAGTTTTATTAACAACCCTTGTTGAAAAGTTGTTAATAAATATTGGTTCGCCGGAAATAAGCCCAACAAACGACGAAATAGATGCATATGTGCGTTTCTTGTCGCGAATATATAAGACACAGGTTTCAAAGACCCAAATGCGAATTATTTATGAAAAGCAATTTAAAGAAACGCACCCAATAAACTCCGAATTAAAACGATATTTTATAAAGAAGGCAGTAAGATCTGAATCTGGTGTTCTTGTTGTAACTATTGTAACTAAACCAGGCGATAATATTAAGTTCTCGTGCCCAGAAAAATGCGCGTATTGTCCAACCGAAACAAACCTAGAAGGGGTTCCAACGCAACCGAAGTCGTATATTTCAACGGAGCCCGCTATGATGCGAGCCACTCAGAATAAATTTGACATTGGCGATCAAATAAGAGATCGCATTAAGTCTTATATATATACCGGAAATCTGAAAAACGACGACAAAAAGAAGAAAATGGAAGTCATATTGTCTGGTGGAACCTGGGATGTTATGCCAAAATCTTATCGCGATTCAGTTGTAAACGAGATATATTACACGTTTAATACCTTTATTGGAAACGATAAAAGACCCATGCTATCCATTTCCGAAGAAAAAAAGCTTAATGAAAACGCGTTATTTGGGGTTATTGGATTAACCATTGAAACGCGACCAGATTACGTTGCAGACAAGGCTCTCGTTGAATATTTGGAATATGGAGTAACTCGCGTTCAATTGGGTGGTCAAAGCACACACGACGAAATCCTGTCAAAAATAAAGCGAGGGTGCACAAATAAAAACATGAAGCAGGCAATTCGCAAGTTAAAAGGAATTGGAATGAAAGTGGTTACGCATTGGATGCCGGATTTGCCAGGATCTTCTCCGAAACTTGACGCGGAAATGTTTGATTCATTGTTGGAAGACCCCGATTTGCAGTGCGATGACATGAAGCTTTATCCATGCGCTGTAATTAAATCTGCAAGCGACGATTTGATAATTAAAAGCGATATTCACGAATGGTATGAAAACGGGGATTATAAACCTTATTCCGAAAAAAACATTGAAGAACTGATTCAAGTTTTCATCGGGTTTAAGACGCGCATCAATCCATGGATAAGAATTGAGAGACTTGTTAGAGATATTCCAACGCACTCTATTGAAGTTGGATATTCAAAAGTAACGCATTTAAGGGATGTTATCAAAAAAAGAATGCGTGACGCGGGCCAATCGTGCAAATGCATCCGGTGCATGGAAATTCGCGACAGAACACATCTAATTTCTCAAGGAAAATTAGTCGTTCGTAAATATGCTGCGTCAAAGGGAACCGAATATCACATATCGGTTGAATTGGAACGAACATTCTGGTCTTGGAGTTATATCTTGTTCTGCGTTCTTTGGGGTTTCAATAAACTGTTTGGCAAAACGATTTATTACGGCGGAAACATGGAGAACTATACCGGGTTATTCGGGTTTCTAAGACTACGAATTGACCCAGAGCCAGGGTTAGGGCTGGTTGAAGAACTCGGTGGGTGCGGATTAATTCGCGAAGTTCATGTGTACGGTTTATCCACTAGTGTTGGATTAACAAACGATAAATCGTCGCAGCACAAGGGTATTGGTCAGCTATTGGTAAAAACTGCGGAGGAAATTATCAAGTCAAATGGGTTAACAAAATCCGCTGTTATTGCTGGAATTGGAGCTAGAGAATACTATAAAAATAAATGTGGTTATGTCTGCGGAAAATATTACATGATTAAGGATTTACTATTCGCGTAAAATCATCGGAAAATAACTCTGCATTTGTTATAACACAATATGTCGCCAACAACTCCAGCGTCAAATACAGTGTCAAACGTGGAAAAAATAAACGACCATTTTAAATTACCCATTTTTTATAATGAAAAAAGAAGCGACCTGAATAAAAACATTACTTGCGATTTAGAACTTATTAAAAGCGCTGATCCGTCTGCATGCAATCCTTTATACCATTATGCTTTCCAACCCAATTCAGTGTTCGCGACAAAGGTTATTGAACAAATGCCAAATTATTATACAACCGACGCCAAATTTTTAAAAGACACGCAAACACTATTATCCACTTTTGGAAAAAGTGGAGCAAAACATGAAACTTTATCCACTTTTGGAAAAAGTGGAGCAAAATGTGATACTTTTTCTAAAAGTACTGAGTTTTGTGATACTTTTTCTAAAAGTATCGTGGATATATGGGATGAGATTAAAAACGATACTGGATTTAAAGAGCGTTACCACTATATTGATTGGCCTATGTGGGAGCATCTTAATAAATCCGATTATTTTTTGCAGATGATGAGTGTATATAATCTTGCCGCGCCTGTTATTTCGCTTTGCGTTCCATTTATAATTCTTATTATTCCCTTTTTTGTTATTCAAATGAAAGGCCTTAGTGTAACTGTGAATGAATATGTTGAAATTCTTAAAACCATAGCGGCAAATCAT
>Ga0114959_10001487_pt1 | contig 20401 bp, 21 predicted proteins | sample C_130625_EF_Meta_FD_87317 | JGI IMG/M metagenome (GOLD analysis project Ga0114959, IMG submission 87317) | Freshwater microbial communities from Lake Croche, Canada to study carbon cycling - C_130625_EF_MetaG | ecosystem: Environmental > Aquatic > Freshwater > Lake | place: Lake Croche, Canada... | reverse complement strand
CGCCATCAATTGTTTTATAAAGTCCAATACCAAAATGCGAATTACGCTTACGCCCAGTTACATAAAGATCATAGCCAACGTAAGCAAAATCACAAATAGAAGCATAAAGAATTTCAGGATTTGATGGATCAATAGTGATTGCTGATACCCGTGTAATGGGCAAATTATCTGTGAGGGGCGTATAGGATTGTCCTTCATTAGTGGTTTTCCAGATGCCCCCCTGAGCAAAACCCACATAGAAAGTTTTGGGATCTTTTGGATGAAAAGCAATACAGTTTACACGGCCTAACTGGGTATTATTGTCATTGCCATAAGGACCAACAGGCAGCCAATCTGTATCGCCAAATCTGGCAGATTTAGATTGTTTTTTCATGGCCTCGATTTGGCCAAAAGCCTCCAAATATGACCTTCCAGAAGGCAAATCGCCGTTAATATCTATCCGTCGATACACTTCATCTTCTATGCGTTTTGCCCATTTCCAACCACGCATTTTTCTAAGGTCATTTTGCGAACGAAAAACATCAAATTGAGCACGATGTTCAAAGACAGAAGAAGCATTCTCTAAGTGTGGTACACTCACAGAAGACGGAAACCGTGCAGTGCTTTGACCCAAAACTGCTAACGGAAATAAGAGAATTAGGAGTATTTTCTTCATGATGATATAAAATAAAATTGGTGAAAAATTAACGTTTATCGTAGTATTTAATTTGGGGTTTGAGAACCTGACTTAATTCAGTAATAAAACTATCTGGTTTTGAGGGATTTGTGTTTAGATCTGCTATTTCGAGATTCATCAGAAAATGAACAAATTTTCTGGCAAAGCCTGTTCGCCTGTTCAAGTGAACATAAAAGTTGAACCTTTAGCAATGAAGGTCTGTACTTTTTCATAAACCTTCGAGCGATTTTTGTTTTTATAAGCGAAAAAACTTCTTACGGAGCCAATTGACCCACAGGTTGATTTTGTGTATTTAATAAGTGTAACCAACTATTTGAAAACTTTTCCTTTAAACGAATAATGTCCATGAAAGGAAGTGGTTATGATTTTTTCATTTCGAATCTCAATTAATTAATGGGTTTATTAAATGTGTAATTCTATGTTGAATTACAGAAAAATATTTATCAATTACCAGACTATATTTTAAAATAACCTTGTATTTATAGATGGTCAAAAGTTTATGAGCCTTTAAAAGGAAATCTCTGGCAATTGTCCGTATTCTAAGACTTTATCATTCAATTCAAATTAAGTTCATCACGTAAAAATTTACTCTTTATTGCACATAATACTACATCGTCCAGTGTATAATTATCGTTCGAAACAATTAATGCTGGAGGTTGTTTTCTTTGCGACAAATTCTTGTAAGGAAACGGCATGCAAACCATTTTGCTTTGTTTAGAAATTATCCCAATCAACAGGGGCTATTCCCCAAATTTTTTTCATTTGTTCATTAATAACATCATTCTGTAAATCGGATAGACCTAGACCATATTTCTCATGAAACATTAAGTCTATTTATCTATTGAGTTGATTGGCCAACTCAGTATTTTTAGGTAATCCAAGTTCTTCCTTCAAAATTCGATATTCTACTAACTGAACCGAAATCGTTGCCTCCGTATTTTAGCTTTTAAAAATTTTATGAGTAAAATTAATAATAAAATCAAAGCGAACAAAAACCTACTCCAAACGAATACTCGCTACTCCTCCACCCGCAGGCACCATTGGAAAAACGTTTTCTTCTTTCTCACAAACGATTTCTAATAAGTATGGAGTCGTTGCGGCTAACATTTTATCCAATGCTGCTGATAATTCAGCTCGGTCAGAAACTTTGTGCGCATCAATCCCAAATCCTTTTGAAATAGCGATAAAATCAGGATTTTGAAGTTCTACAAATGAATACCGTTTCTCGAAAAATAATTGTTGCCATTGACGAACCATTCCCAAGAAATTATTATTCAAAATGATGATTTTTACGGGCAAACCACTTTGGGCAATTGTACCTAATTCTTGAATCGTCATCTGAAAACCACCATCACCAATCAAGGCAATCACCTCACGGTCGGGAGCGCCAACTTTTGCTCCAAAAGCGGCTGGAAGGGCAAATCCCATCGTGCCAGCACCACCCGAAGTTACTAAGGAATTGGGTTTCATATATTCATAATAGCGGTTGACAATCATCTGGTGTTGACCAACATCAGTTACGGTAACTGCCTCGCCTTTAGTCTTTTTCGAGAGCATCGCCACGGCTTCACCCATTTTTATTTGGTCGCCATCGTGGAATAAATCACGTTTAGAAACCTTCTCAAATTCTATTTCGTCGTATTTCTTGAATTCCGCTTTCCATTCAGTATGTTTGCGTTCCTCCACCAAAGGCAACAGCGCTTTCAAAGCCTCTTTGGCATCCCCAATAATGGGTGCATTAGCTTTGATATTTTTGTTAATTTCGGCTGGGTCAATGTCAATATGAACCACTTTGGCTTGGGTAATAAATTGCGCCAAATCTCCTGTAACTCTGTCATCAAAACGCATACCGACGGCAATTATCAAATCCGCCTCGTTGGTTAAAACATTGGCTCCATAATTACCGTGCATTCCCAACCAACCAATATAATTAGGATGATTGTAGGGCAAAGCCGACATTCCTAAGAGTGTGGTGGCTACAGGAATATCGGTTTTACGAGCAAAATCATCCAATTCTTCTTCGGCTTTCGCAATTAAAACACCGTGTCCTGCGAAGATGTAGGGCTTTTTGGCGGCATTAATTAATTTTGCCGCTTCTTCGATTTGCGATTGCTTTGGAATATACCTCGGGCGATAACTAACTATCTCGTCACACGGCTTATAGACAAATGGTTTCGTCATAAAGTCAGCCTGTGCCGTCCGAGTTATATCCAAAAGAACGGGGCCAGGACGACCAGACTCTGCAATAAAAAATGCCTTTGCCATGATTTCAGGAATCTCATCCGCATCCGTGATTTGATAGTTCCATTTGGTTACGGGCATCGACATACCGATAATATCACATTCCTGAAAAGCATCCGTTCCTAAGAGGTTCGCCTTTACCTGTCCGACCAAACAAACCATTGGTGTTGAGTCTAAAAGTGCATCAGCGATGGGCGTCATCAAATTGGTGGCTCCGGGGCCGGAAGTCACCATCGCAACGCCTGCCCGACCAGTCATGCGAGCGTAACCTTGCGCAGCGTGTCCGGCACCTTGTTCGTGACGTACCAGAATGTGTTTGATGCGGTCTTGATAGTCGTATAGGGCATCGTAGGTAGGCATAATTGCCCCGCCTGGATACCCGAAAATAGTTTTTACGTTATTCTCTACTAAACATTGCATGATAGCCTGAGCCCCCGATAAAAATTTGGGCGTTTCCGTTTCTGGCATTTCTGCGGTCATGGTTTGTGTGTTTGCCATGTTGGTATTGTTAATTCGATTATTTTTTGATGCTAGTTTTATTTATTTTTAAACTCCAATAAACTTGAGGAGTAGAATAAGCTAAATCCATGTTTCCTCAAAATTCTTACGTGGTTTTTTAACTTTTCTGGATATGGATAAATCACATTCCTCACCATATTGTTTGAATAATCTTCCTTTAAGACCAATTCTTTTGCGACAAGAATTTCTTTATTTTTATCATTTGCCTGTTTAATGTATCTTATTTGAGTGAATATTAAGTATGAAAAAAGGGGAAGCATCAACAGCAAAAAAATACTTTTAACATATTTTAGGCTATTCCATCGATTAAAATACTCATAATTAATTAAAACAGACACAAAAAACAGTAAGGTAAAAGGTAAACTTAAAATACAGTATCGTCTTGATAAACTTTGTTCAAGTCCTTCAGAAGCTCTCCCATAAGCGGTCATTAAGCTGGTTAATATTCCGAATATTCCGAACATCAAATAAGGAATTAGACGCTTTGTTTTTCCCTTGTCAAATTTAAATACCAGGTACGTTGCACCAATAATAGATATTAGTTGTCCGGTTGTTAAAAATATGCCCCGAATACTATTTGAAGAAAAATTATTAGAAAGAAAACTTAAACTATAAGGTATAATTTTAAAGGGATTTATGGTCCTTTCCGTTAAACCACTGGTTGAATGATAATTATTAAAGTAAAAATAGAGTTGAACTGCCAAACACAATAAAACAATTAGACTAAAACGAATTTTAGCAACCTTTTCTAAGTTGCTTAATATAATGATTACCATGATACAAATCCAACACAGAAAACCCGTAGCGTAAGATAATGTGGCAATATGAGCTAAAAAACAACTAATCACAACATTTCTCCAAGTAATTTTTTGTAGAATAATCAATGATAAAAATGTGGTAAAAATCATTAAAAAATGACAAAGAATGAATCCTGAAATAATTCCTTCATAGTTCTTAAATGAAAATATCATAACCATGCACATCAAAAATATAATACGGCTAACGATACTCTTAACGAAGATGATACTGCTTACATTTATCCTAAAAATTAGATAAAACCCAAACAGAAGTATCATATTAAACGAAACCAGATAAAAAGATTGCCATTTAGTAATTAAAATAATAAATAGGTTTATTAAATGTGGATACAACATACGACATTCATTATGCGGATTATTCAATACCGAAAGACTGAGTGTTCCTCGGTAATAATGCGCTACAAATCCTGCCAATTCCCATTCATCAAACACCTGAATATTCAGTTTATTGATAAATAAATATAATATCAAGGAGGCGAAAAGAATAATTTCAATTGCCCTAAAAATGCTTGAAGTTATAAAATTCATAAATTATGAGCTGGATGTTTATAAAATTGATCTTTTATAATTAGCAATTATTTGCGTGTGGTTTTATTTCACATAAACTGTACCCCGCACAGTAATTTTATAACTGTTGGGGTAGGTAGATAAAATTTATGCTACAAAGACTTTTAGAACGTGTATTAGCTCTTTTTTGCATAAAATCACTTTATTCAAAAACTCAGTTTGTTGTCAATCCTATCAAGACCATTTACAAGTTACCAAAATATTATAGAAATATTTTTGTATTCTGAAATGGGAGTATCTATCTGTTTTGAATTATTGTCTTTTTTATTTAATGAGTTGATTATACCTTAATGCTTTTGTAAAGTTTCACAATTCCAGAGCCCTAACAATCAGCAATTTATTGTCTTTTAAAATCACAATATTTTCCTTCAATTTCTTACTCACATCCACTGTCCACCGCCAGTGGTTCTAAATTTATTGAATGTAGGGGATAAAATTGATACTAAAAAACAGACAATTAAGACATACTTTAATTCTTTTTCGGATAAGTATTTTTTACAAATGACCAAACTCAATAAAATCGCAATAAATCCGTAAGAAATACCTCTGTTTACATCATAAGCAATAAATGCAAACCCAATTGAGGCTATTAAACTGCCTAAAAAAGCCCCCAAAAAAGGGTAGTTTTTTTCTTTTAGCAACACGATTAATGCCATAATAATTAGAAGCCACATTCCATCAAAACCTGTCCAAATTCGTAGAGAAAGCATCTTTAAATTTTCTTTAAATGTGGAGATAAATTCGCCAAGGTAAGCGACCTCCTGAAACTGATAACACATCGTCAAATATTGCCTAATACCAAGGTAAATAACCCCTGAAATAAAAACTGCAAACCATCTTACGTTCAAATTTAAGGAAAATTTATTTCCGTTGATAGGCGTAAAAATCCACCAAAGCACTACAAAAACGGCATTAACCAAAGCTCTTTCATCTACCCAAAAAGCACATTGACAACAGAGGAATATGACAAAAGGGTTTTTGGTGTAAATACTTAATAAAAGAAAGAAAAATGCAAAAAAATCACCGTAGGGAACAATGTCTAAAACGAATGAACCGCCACCTGCATAGAGATTCGTAAAACCCGAAACGAAGAATAAAACTAAGATTCTATCCGTGTTTTTCCCCAAAATAATCTGCGATATTTTTGCAACTATATAAATGTAAAAAAAACCCAAAATAAAAGTCAAAAAGTATAACCAAACATCAAAATGTCTGGCTCCTAAAATCCTGACAATCGTTGGCAGAAAAAGCCTAAATTTCATTTTTGCTTCATGCTGATAACTTTGAATGCTTTTACTTTGCCCACTTTTGAAAAACCCAAAATAATCTTCTGATTGGGCTTTTATGATCCTGTGAGGGGTGTCTAATTTCCCTTGTTTTACGTAATCGTTGATAAAATTTTTGAAATAGACCAACTTGCTTACGTTACCCGAAAAATCTACTATAATGAAAAGCAATATCGAAACAACGGTCACTTTCATTAACCAATATTTTCCAAGAACCAAAAAGGCTAACCGTTTTTCTAGGCACAAAATTATAGATTCAATATACATTATTCAATTAGATTAAGGTGTTGATTATTAACTTTTGGTTTTATAAAATAACTAATTCGTAATTAATTGCCGATTTTTTAAACAATTCTTAAGGTAAATTTTTCTAAAATAATACTATTTATTTCTCAGAATTTGGGAAATTAAGTTTTGAAACCATTGGGAGAAATAACTAAATTTAAAAATTTAAGTAGGTGGTTAGGATTTCGGATATTGTCCTTTCAAAATTTAATCACTTGCCTGATTGTGAAATTCTGTTTAATTATCATTGATTGCTTAGATAAACCAGTTATCCAACGTAAATTTTACAAATCCGTCACACAACCCAAACTCGCACTACTCACATTTTTGATATATTTTCTCAAAACCCCTTGTTTATATGCTGATTCGATGGGTTTCCAAAGTTTACGTCTTTCGGCTAATTCCTCCTCCGAAACGTGCATTTGAATGGTATTATTTACTGCATCAATCGTGATCATGTCGCCATCTTTTACCAAGGCAATATTCCCCCCTTCTTGGGCTTCGGGCGTGATGTGTCCTACCACAAAACCGTGGGTACCACCCGAAAAACGTCCGTCCGTAATCATCGCAACGGAATTGGCAAAACCAGCGCCCATCACTGCCGAAGTTGGCTTCAACATTTCTGGCATTCCTGGACCGCCCTTTGGCCCTTCATTGCGGATAACGATGACCATTCCCGCTTTGATTTCGCCTTTTTCTAAGAATTCCATCACCTCTTCTTCACGTTCACAAACTTTGGCAACTCCCTCAAAACGTTCGCCCTCTTTACCCGTAATTTTTGCTACTGCTCCTTCCGTTGCCAAGTTTCCGTAAAGAATCTGCAAGTGTCCAGAGGCCTTCAAAGGCGTTGAAATTGGTACGATAATCTTCTGCGTATCAAAGTTTAAGTCGGGAACATCCACCAAGTTTTCAGCGATTGTTTTTCCCGAAACCGTCATACAATCCCCGTGTAATAATCCTACTTGTAAAAGATATTTCATCACGGCTTGCACACCTCCTATGGCAAGCATATCTTCCATGTAATATTTTCCAGAAGGCTTCAAATCAGAGATTAATGGCGTGCGGTCTGAAATATCTTGAATATCTTTCAAGCTAAATTCAATCTCGGCAGCACGGGCAATTGCCAAGTAATGCAAGACCGCATTGGTCGAGCCTCCCATGGCCATTACCACCGTCATGGCGTTCTCGAATGCCTTACGAGTCATGATGTCTCTGGCACAAATATTTTTTTCTAAAAGCACTTTCATGGCGGCTCCAATGGCAAGACACTCGGCTTTTTTGCCTTCGTGCGTTGCTGGATAGGAGGATGAATTTGGTAAAGTCAAGCCCATCGCTTCCATCGAACTTGCCATTGTGTTGGCGGTGTACATTCCCCCGCAAGCACCTGCCCCGGGAATCGCATTTTTGATAACACCTTCGTAATCTTCGTCGGAAATTGTTCCAGCGAATTTCTGTCCCAACGCTTCGAAGGCAGAAACAATGTCTAATTTTTTCCCTTTATATTCTCCCGTTTTGATGGTTCCACCGTAAACCAACATTCCCGGGCGATTCAAACGTGCCAAAGCCATCATGGCCCCTGGCATATTTTTATCGCAACCCACCACGGCAATTACACCATCGTACCATTGAGCGCCCACCACGTCTTCGATTGAATCAGCAATTAAATCCCTGCTCGGTAAAGAATAACTCATGCCATTGTTGCCGTTTGTCATGCCATCCGATACGCCAATGGTGTGAAAAATTAAGCCAACCATGCCATTTTCTTGTACCCCTTTTTTCACATGGACCGATAATCCATTCAAGTGCATATTACAAGTATTGCCTTCATAACCCGTACTGGCGATGCCAATTTGGGCTTTTTGCATATCTTCTGTGGTTAGACCGATACCATACAGCATGGCCTTAGCGGCAGGATTGGTAATTTCTTGGGTGAGTGTTCGGGAAAATTTGTTTAATTCCATTTTGTGATTCAAGTAATAAAAATTTTGAATAATTTAGAATTTAGAGCAAAGAATTAAGAATGGAGAAGTAATATTCCAACATTCTATCAAGTTTCAGAATTCTACTAAGTTTATTTTTTTTGATTTTGCTGAGCAGCAGTTAAGCTTCGTGTAAAAATTGAAATCAGTTCACCATTTTCTTTTTTTACAGTTTCTAACAATTGAACATTTAACACATAATTTTTTTTCCAATAAATTTTAGGCAAAAAAAGTTTCATTTAGTTCTTTTAAACACACTTTTATTTTGTGTATAAAATCAATACGAGATTCTGCCGCTTAACTGGGCGTTCCCGTACCTCTCCGTAATTTAACATTGGGGATGTTGATGAGCGAGCCAATTGACCAGCGATATGATTTGCCGTTCTATTATTTGGTTAGAGTTCAACAATTTCAGTAGCGACAACAGCAAAATCAATCAAACGGTCTTCTAAATCAAACTTTCTTTTGGGTGCTTCCATTCTTAAAATTTCTAAATTGTGGTAGATTGTATTTTACTTTTTTTATTTCTCTTCTTTTTTAATTAGTTCTAAATTCAATTCCATTGTGGCTACATTCTTTGTTCTCCATTCAAAAATCAAATCCTAAAATTTCTGAATTATGGTAGAATATATTCTTATCCATTTTGCTTAACTTCTAAATTTTACATTCCTTGTTCTACATTCTGAAATCAAATCTTACAATTTCTAAATTGTTCTAAAATATATGCTTATTCCTTTTCTTTCTACTTCACTTCTAAATTTTAAATTCCTTGTTCTATATTCTGAAAACAAATCTTACAATTTCTAAATTGTTCTAAAATATATGCTTATTCCTTTTCTTTCTACTTCACTTCTAAAATTTAAATTCCTTGTTCTCCATGTCGAAATCATACCTTATACAAAAGACCTTCCACGTTATGTGAGAAAGGTCTTCATTGAAATAAATAAAAAACCTAAATCAACTCAAAACCAGCTTAGAATTAGGACTACAAAAACATTTACGGATATTTGATTCATCTAGTTTTAGATTAACATTTTCAGCGAATTTTCGCTACAAATTTATTCGATACTTACCAAATATACAGGAGTTTATTTCTTAATTACAAATAAAAACCAAATTATATTATAAGATACACCTTTTTCGCCAATGATTATTTTTGTGTAGGCCATATTTATCAGAAGATAATTCTTCAAATAATAAAGTTTGTTGACTTTTATTTTGAAAAAGTTTAATGATTCAAGAGAAAATATTTTTTTTAATTGCATAAAATATTTTTAGCGAAAATTCGCTTAATGATTTTTAGTCATTATTACCGTATACTTCAAATCTTTCTCCCTTCCTCTCGTTTTCCTAAAAATTACCAACCTACATAACCTTCTGGAATAACCTCATTCCATCGTAAATAACAAATCGCTTGTCCACGGTGATGAATAATATGATTTTCCATCGCATAGAAAAAACGCCACATTTGGATGCTTCCCCCCGCATAATCTTCGGGTTTTAAAAGCGTTTCTGGCTTGGTTTCATTTACCACTTTCAAAATCCAAGCATAAAATTTATGTAATTCATTTTCTAATTCTACCTTCGATAGTTTTGCCCAAAAAGCAGGCGGTATTTTTTCGTACGGATTGGGAACATTCAAACGACCGCATAATTGAGCCGCCGTGTAAATAATACAATGCACAAATTGCGTGCGAAATGAAAAGGATTCGGGCGTGTATTTAAACTCCAATTTCTCTTCGGGCATTTGGTTGAAAATTGTGAGCGTGTATTCCTCTGAACGTTTCCAAGCCGTAGCAAATTCATCTTTAAAGCCCAAAAGGTCTTTCTCAATTTGTCTTTTGCCAAAACTTGGGAGGGTGATTAATCCTGCCGTGAGGGTTTTGATAAGGGTTTTTCTGGTGATTTTCATGGGTTTGTTGATTTATTTAGACCACAGATTATACTGATTTAACAGATTTACACAGATTTAAAATTGGAGAAAAATATAAACATGATTTCTAAGAATCTCTTTTGCCATTAATAAGTTCTAATGCTTTTGAAGTCAAGTTACATTTTTTGCTATTAAAGAAAATTACAAGTTCAGTCAAACTTTGCTTGTTATTCAAATTACCAGCAAAAGTAAAAATTGAATTCTTTTTAGAAATACAGATGTTCGTAGTTTTCCAAGCCAAGAAAACATCAACCTTTTCAATATCAGAATAATTTAACTTCTGAGTAAAAATCAACGACCTATATTCTATTTTATCATCATAAAGAATTAATTTAGGATTAATGCTATTATGACCAATTCCAAGTTGCCTAGGTAGAAATTTCAACCCTATAAAAGCTGCAAATAATTTGATATTTTGTTTCATAAATTCTAAGTTCAGTTACATCATGTAGTGAAGAAAATAATTATCTGATAAAAAAATCTTATATCCCAAAGGAGGAATTCGTGAAAATCCGTCTAATCTATGGTCTAAACAATCAAGCAAAATCCCAAGCCACCACTTCCCAAAGTTCAGGATAAGTTATATCAAAATACTCATGAATTATTTCAAAACCTACTCGTTTATGAGCCGCTAATGAACGTAAATTTCGCTTGGCAATTTCGGTAACACAAAGCTCAAAACGATCGGATATTTCGGATTTATGTTTGGCGTAAAGTCCATCAAAAATACCTTTTCCTCGATAATCTTCTGCCACGCAAATCTGCCCCATGACGTAGTATTTAGTATCTTTTATCAACTTGCCTTTGTATTCCAATTTGTCCAACAATTCAAACATGGTCGTTAAAACGGGAATATCAAATCTAAAAGTTTCGGGCATTACTAAGGCGTAGCCCACAATAGCATCGTCATCTTTGGCAATAATTTGCGGGAAAGCCCGATTCATGCGTGAAAGCAAATCAAAATTGTGAACCACGGTTACAAATCCTTGGTCATTGGCAACCGCTTCCGAAATATTTTTTATCAGATTTGATTGTTGTAAATCCAGTAATTGTTGGATTTCTCGGTCGGTTTTTAAGCTCGTGAAAGTGATGTTCATGGTAAAATAATTTGTAAAAATCAAACTTAGAGGTTTAGAGAATTAGAGAAAAAGTACATAACCAACTCTAATTCTCTAAGTTTAAAATTAGCAAGCAAGTTCAATAACTTTTCGTCATATCATCAGGAATGGCGAAGATAAAATTAGCCGTATTCTTCTCTTTTTCAGCAGGTTGCGTAATATCTTGGGCTTGAATGGTATTAATAGTAATAATCTTCAATTTGGGGTTTTTCTTCATCAAATGCCATACAATTCCTTCAAAATTATTGGAATGATAACTACCATTATAATGCAAAAAGGTCCGTCCAGCTTCAAAATTCTTCAAGATAAAACTCGCCATGGTGGCATCTTTAATTATTTGGGCTTTGGTGATATTTTCCGCCGACATACTCATACCTCCGCTTCCGTGCATTCCGCCCATTTTCATCATTTCGGCATAGGCAGGCAAAGTCAAATCTACTTCAATGGGTAAAGGAGCAACGTTCTTTTTAGCATCATCCGAAAGCTGAGTCAACGCCTCCAATCCACCTTTTGAAACCATACTGGCGTATCTTCTTGGAATGTTTGTAGCAATAAATTTGAGCTTATTTTCTTGGGCAAAATCCAGTAAAGGCTTGTAATCGGTTTGATAATTTTGCCAAACTTTTGCTTCGGTTTCAAATTGTTTTGCGGTGATGAAGGATTTTAAATATTCATCCACAACTGTCTGATTATCAGCTTCAAACATCTCAGCACCCAAGATTAATTGTTCTTTTTTAGCTTTGAACAAATCCTTGGTTACCTGTAATTCAAGCCAGTGATTTAAAGAATTATCGTGTAATTCGCCAAAGAAAACAATGTCCGCTTGCGTTAGTTCTTTGAGCATTTTTTCGTAGGAAACAGTTTTCAAATCTTTGTCGTACAGCAAATAGGCTGGCTTGTCGGATTTTATAAGACTAAAAAAGGAAATGGTGAGTAAAAAGGCGAATATTTTCATTTTGCTAATTTGATTCTAATCGTTTTGATAGAAATTGTGTTCTCCGTAAATTTATACAGATGCTTTGCTAAAACCAAAGATAATTATGCATGCAGGTGAACTATTGATCCAGAAATTTGATAATGCCTTCGCCCAAAAAGATTTGAACGCCATATCAGCACGTTATCACATAGAAGCAACTTTACGGCTCCGAGTGAATTAGAAAATTATATGGCTCGTAAGGAGTTATAAGTAAAAAATACTTTAAAATAAATTCCAATACATGAACAATACTCGACGTAATTTTTTAAAAACCTTTGTGGCCACTTCGGTTGCTTTACCCTTAATTGCCAAAGCAAATATTTTAGCTAAACCTGAGAAAAAATTGGGCATTGCGCTGATTGGATTGGGTAGTTATGCGACCAATAATCTCGCTCCAGCGTTTGCAAACACACAATTTTGTCGTTTAGCGGGCATCGTTACGGGAACGCCCACAAAGGCTGAGATCTGGAAAAAGAAATATAATATTCCAGAAAAGAATATTTATAATTATCAAAACTTTGATGAAATCGCCAAGAATCCTGACATTGATGCGGTGTATGTGGTTTTGCCCAATGGACTGCACCACGAGTTCGTTTTGCGAGCGGCAAAAGCGGGAAAGCACGTTTTCTGTGAGAAACCAATGGCCATATCTGTGAAGCAATGTGAGGAAATGATTGCGGCTTGTAAGGCGGCAAAAGTAACGCTGTCAATCGGCTATCGCCTTCATTATGAACCATTTAATAATGAGGTTGTTCGTTTAGCGAAGGATAAAGATTTTGGAAAAGTAACCTTTGTGGAAGCAAGTTTTGGGTTTCCGTTGAGAGATAAAAAAGCTTGGCGCATGATTCCTAAACTTTCGGGTGGAGGTCCGATGTTGGACGTTGGGATTTATGCGCTCAATGCTGCAAGATATGCCACGGGAGAAGAACCAATTTCAGTAACAGCACAAGCCATAAAAACCCAGCCTGATATTTATGTGGATGGCATTGAAGAGACGATGTTTTGGCAAATGAAATTCCCGAGTGGCGTAATTTCCAACCATACAACTACTTATAATTCTTACGTGCAGAGACTTTACGTGGGTTACGAAAATGGCAATTTAGAAATGTCTCCCGCCTTTGATTATGGCCCCTTAATGGGCAAAACTTCAAAAGGCGAAATGAAATTTCCGATTGTGCATCACCAAACGTTAATGTTAGACGGAATTTCGAGTGATATTCTCAACAATCGTCCGATGAGAACGCCCGGTGAGGAAGGTTTGAAAGATATGAAAATTATCACCGCTATTTTTGAAGCTGCTAAAACTGGGAAAGAGGTGAAATTAGGGTAAAATAGTTGCCAGCAAAAATAAATTTGACTACGTTTTAGAACGCAGGCTTGGTTGCGAACCCAGCCTGCGTTAAATATAAACCATTCATTATCAATAATATGCAAGATGTTATTTCGCAATTAAATCAGAGAATAGTAGCAGTAAAAACGTACATTTCGGGGCTTTCAGAAGCGGATTTACAAGCTAAAAATAGTCCTGAACAATGGTCAAAAAAGGAAATTTTGGGGCATTTAATTGATTCTGCCCAAAGCAATATTCGGCGCATGGTTGTGGGGCAATATAAAAGCGAAGCCCACATTATTTATCGTCAAGATGAGTGGGTAAAAGCGGCTGATTACCAACATTATAATTCCGAAGATTTACTTCAATTTTGGGCTTTATTGAACAAACATTTTTGCCAAGTTTTGAAAAATTTGCCGCTTGAAAATTATCAAACCATTACCAATTGGGGCAATGAAACCACGCCCATGTTGGGACAAGATTTTGTAACGCTTGAATTTGTGGCAAATGATTACGTTCGCCATCTCGACCATCATCTCAAACAAATGGGAATCAAGGTAACAATATGATTTTTAATTTCCGAAAAGCCCTCGAACAAGACCTTGAATTAACGTATAAAATTAAGAAAAATGCATTGGAAGAATACCTCGAAATGCTTTGGGGATGGAATGAAAAAGCCCAAAAGGATTTTCATCAAAATCAATTCATAAAAGACCATTTCCAGATAATTGAGCTGCAAAATGAAGCCATTGGTTATCTCGAAATTGAACGTTACGAAGACCATATTTTCTTAGCAAACTTAATGATTTTACAACGTTTTCAAGGGCTAGGAATTGGTAAAACTATTATGGAAGATTTACTCAAAAATAATCCAAATATTCAATTGGAAGTATTGAAAGTCAATCAAAGAGCTATTCAATTTTATAAAGGATTCGGATTTACAATTGTAGAAGATTTGGAGATTAGTTTTCGGATGAAAATAAGCGCTTGACTATAGCGCAAATACTATTTTTTAAAGATAAAATTTCTAAGCTTCATAATCCATCCAAACGGTTTAGGCGCTTGGATGGATTTATTGATTAAGATGCTCTATTCCATTTTTTTACGTCCACAATTGGATTGGGATAATCTACTCCCAACCGGACGCCAAAACGTTTTTGTTCCTCATTATTTAGTAAGCCAACTGAATGAACTTTCTCCGCTGGCACACCCGAAAGCGCTGGCAACCAATATTTTACGTATTCTCCTCTGGGGTCATAATTACTAGCTTGTTTCAAAATATTAAAGTAACGATTTTCTCGTGGGTCATTGCCAATGCCCGCTACGTAGAGCCAATTTCCCCAGTTTGAACAAACATCATAATCAATCAATTTGCTCTCAAACCATGCCGCTCCCCAACGCCAATCAATCTGCAAATCTTTCACTAAAAAACTCGCAACATTTTGTCGCCCACGATTAGACATATAGCCAGTTTCCAATAATTCTTTCATATTGGCATCGATCAAAGGCACGCCAGTTTCTCCCAAACACCAAATTTCAAAGATATTTTGGTTGCGTCTCCAATTAACGGTTTTATTGCTGATACCCTTTTCATGAAAGATTTTATTGCCAAATTTCATGCAAACAAAACGAAAATAATCTCGCCAAATTAATTCAAAAACTAACCAATAAGTGGATTCATTGGCGATGCGTTCTGTTTCGTATTTCTTAATTTCTTCATAAATAAATCTTGGGGAAATACAGCCATTGGCGAGCCAAACTGAGAATTTCGAGGAATAATCAAGACCCAACATTTCGTTACGAGTTTCTTTATAGATTTTCAAGGAATCTTTTTCCCAGAAATAATGATTAAGGCGTTTGATTGCTTCGCTTTCGCCACCTTTGAAATTAACCGAATTGGTTTCATTCAGGGGTACGTTAGAAATTTGTCCTAATTCAATTAATTCCTCAAAAAATAAATTTTTAGGCGTTTTAAAACAAGGTCTAACCTTTGAAAATTTCTCAACTTTATTCCTAAATTGTGTAAATACATCGGGCAAATTTTCAATATCCATCGGCAAATCATCCACGTGAAAAAGGGTTGATTCCCAGAAAAACTTTATCTTTCTACCATCAGCCTTTAAGCGTTCTTCCACCAAAGAATCCACATCGTTTTCTTCTTGCGTAATTTCCTCCGAAGCATAAATTTCATCAGCTTGAATTTCTTGGGCGAATTGGGGTAAAATATCTTCGGGAAATCCCGTGCGGACAATGAGATTTGAACCGATTTTTTGCAAATTTTCTCGCAGATTTTGAACCGACTCTATTAAAAAGTGATGTCTAATTTTCCCCGTTTTCTGAAATCCTAAAGGATGTTCTTTGAAAATTCGTGGGTCAAAAATATAAACTGGCACAACCTCAGCGGTCTTTTCTGAGGCTTTCCAAAGGGCTTCGTGGTCGTGAATACGCAAATCGTTGCGATACCAAAGTATAATTTTCATAAAAGATTAAGCCAGATTTTAACCATTAATTGACTAATTAATTTTTGTTCATCGCCTACAAGTTAAAACCTGTCCTAGGAAAACAACACCACTTCCCAACGAAACGCCCATTTCCAACGAATAGAATATTTCGTAAAGCCCGATTGTTGAATAATTTTCTCCAAGTCTTCCCGAACAAAAGCTCGCCAAACGGAAAGTTTCGCATCGTTTTTAACAAGATAAGATTTCAAGAAAAGTTTCGTAATCCAAGCAATGGAATGATAAGCAAACCAGTGGCGGTGGATATCATTTATAACAATTCCGATGCGAGTTTGTTTTTTGAGTTGTTTGAGGAGTTTAATAAGGCTTTCATCGGAAAAATGATGGCAAAAAAGCGTCATGGTAACAATGTCGAAAGATTTTTCTTTGAATTCTTCCGAATAAATATCTTGGTGTAAATAACTAATATTTTGATAATTAGCGGTTCTTTTCGTACCAAAATCAATCATAAAATCATTGGCATCAATGCCGATAAATTGCGCAATAATTCCCTTTTTCTTGGCCCAATCCGCCATTACCATCAGCATATCGCCGCCACCGCAGCCAAGGTCGGCAATTTCGATTTTCGATGTTTGGTTTTCGTTTTTCGATGGAAGATTTATCAAGGAAGATAGTCCACTTGTTGTTACTTGGTTACCACCCAAATACTTATTGATCAACGCCAATTCTTCTAAATTCTGACGAAGTGCATCATTATCCAGTTCGAGATCGTCAATCAATTCTTTTTCGCTACTTCGGTATGATAGATTTGGCATGTTTTTCGGTGAACGGTAAAAGTTAAACAGTAATTTTTCGGTAAACGGTTAAAGGTAAACGGTAAATAAATACACTTTCATTTTATCGTAAAATATTTGTCAACTACCTTTGGAATGTAAAAGCCGTTCACCTTTAACCGTGAGCTATTCACCGCAAACTATGAATTTAAATTTAAAAAATAAAAACGCCATCGTATGCGGTAGCACACAAGGGCTTGGACGAGCTTCGGCCATTGAATTGGCTTTGCTTGGGGCAAATGTGACGCTTGTGGCCCGCAATGAAGACACACTTAATGAAACGCTTCATCGCTTGGATAGTTCACAAGGGCAAAAACATTCTTATTTTTTAGCAGATTTTTCCAAGCCTACTGAATTGAAAGCAGGAATCGAAAATCACTTGAAAACGCATCCCATTGTGCATATTTTGGTAAATAATACGGGCGGACCAGCAGGTGGACCAATCATTGATGCACATGTTGCGGAATTTACGCAAGCATTTTCTAATCATCTAATCTGCAACCACTTACTTGTACAAGCCTGCGTACCAAGTATGAAATCAGAACAGTTTGGCAGAATTATTAACATCATTTCCACCTCCGTAAAACAGCCAATTAACGGTTTGGGCGTGTCAAATACGACTCGTGGGGCTGTTGCTTCGTGGTCAAAAACCCTGGCAAATGAGTTGGGAGAATTTGGCATTACTGTCAATAATGTTTTGCCAGGATACACGAAAACGGCACGCTTAGATTTCGTGGTAAATTCTAGGGCAAAAGCTGCGGACATTTCAATTGATGAGGTAGAAGACATGATGCGTTCGGATATTCCGGTGGGACGTTTTGGGGAAGCGCACGAATTTGCGGCAGCCGTGGCATTTTTGTGTAGTCCAGCCGCAGCGTATATCAATGGCGTGAATTTGCCAGTAGATGGTGGAAGACTGTCTTGTTTTTAAAACCTAATTTTATCTAAAATATTCTTAAAATTTAACAAATAATCTTGTGTTTGAAGCAATACACTCCGGCTTGAAGTACTTTTTATCTATTTTATTTTTAATTTGTTGGACAAGTTATTTGGTTGCACAAGACGGTAAAACGAGTGTCCTTAAAAAACAAATAAAGGCAACTACAGGCGAAAAAGATAAAATCAGGTTATATTTTGAATTAGGACGGCAATTTGAAGAAATTGACCTTGATAGTTGCTTGCATTTCCTCACCCAATCCTTAACGATTGCTCAAAAAAATCACGACGACCAATCAAGTGCCAAGGCTATGTCTCGAATTGGTTATACGTACATTTATCATGCGAACGATGAAGATAAAGCCTTGCAATGGTTAAATAGGGCAATACAATTAGCTAAACCCAAAAATGATTATTTGAATTTGGCGCTTTGTTATCAATATCTAGGTATTATTTCAATGCATCAGGGGTTTGGGAATCCTTACGACTTATTTGATTTAGCCTTAAATTCCGCCATAAAAGCCAATGATTGGAAAGAGATCTCCACATGTTATGAAGTCATTAGTTTATATTTCAGAACGAAAGTTGACTATAAAAAAGCGGAGGAAGCCTATTTAATGGCAATGAAAATTAGCAAAAAACATGATTTAGATATGTGGATATCTCAGGGCATAGATTACTGTGATTTACTCGAAAACCAAAGGAAATATACGCAATCCTTTCTTTTCGCAAAAAAACTGTATGTATTCAAGGATAAACTTAAAATGACAAAGGGATATTTTGTGTATGTTAATGATTTGGGACGGCTGGAGACCAAACTGAAAAACTATGCAAAAGCTGAAGGAATTTTTTTAAAAATACTGAATGAAGAAAAGCAGAAATCCAAAATAGACACCCTTCACCTGTATCATATTTTTAAACATCTGGAGATTTTATATTTGGTACAAGGAGATTATAAAAAAACCTATCAAGCCAGTAAGAACTTTAATTATATTAGCCAGTGGTTAGCTCGGAAAAGACAAACCCAAAATAGTAAATTGGCTTTATTAAAAGTAAAGTCAGCCTTAGATTTGGAGAAAAAAGAAGTAGAAATAACCCTTCTTGCTGAACAGCAAAATAAACAATTACTGTTCCTTCTTGCTGCAATTATGATTGCGATGTTGATGACTGGTTTTGTAATAACGCTTCAGCGAAATAAGAAAAAAATAGAGCAGCAAAAGTTGGAATTGAGTCAACTAAATACCACAAAAGATAGGTTATTCAGCATTATTGCCCATGATTTGAGGGGCCCAATCACTACGTTCAAGGGTATTTTATCTTTACTTGGCGATGATTCTCTGAGCCAAAAAGAGTTTATTGATTTATCAAAACCACTGAATCAAAGTGTAGACAATCTACATGCCATGCTGGATAATTTACTGCTTTGGTCGTTTTCACAAATGAATGGATTAAAACCTCAAATGAAGACTTTAAAAGTAGGGGAATTTCTCAATGAAGCCATTAATTTAGTCCAAGAAATAGCAAAAGGTAAAAATATTGATATTCAGCGTGAAATATCAGCAGGTTTAACAATTTTCGCTGATGAAAATAACATGAGCACCATCGTTGGAAATTTAATCAATAACGCACTTAAATTTACCGCCCAACATGGGAAAATTCTCATAAAAGCTTATCAGCAAAATAATTGGGTCAAATTAGAAATCATTGACTCCGGCGTGGGCATAAAGCCCGAAGAATTATCTACCCTCTTTTCCTTCCCTAAACTCAAAACAGGCACCGCTGGCGAAAAAGGAACCGGACTAGGTTTGATTCTCTGCAACGAATTAATTGAGCAAAATGGTGGTAAAATATCAGTTGCGAGCGAATATGGTAATGGAACAAGTTTCACAATTACTTTACCGGTAGGATAAAATTTATTAAAAAGAATCCTTCAAAATTACGTCAAAACCACTTCTGACCGATTTTTCCCATATAATCAATGCTAATTCCATGGATGAAAAATCGCTGTAACGCTGCGCCAACATTCGGATACATTTCCACTGTGTGTAAATCCACCAAAGGCATCCAAACAACCGCCAAAGCTGATGTTTCTGCGGGATTTAAAACGGGATTTCCGGCCAATATTTTTCCTTCAAAAACACAATGAAGTATATCTAATTTTCCTTCCGACATGATAACATCCCCCGATAAAATCATCATTCCAATTTCCACGTCAATTCCCAATTCCTCCATCAATTCACGCACAACGGTTTCCGCCAGCGTTTCTCCTTTATCGACGTTTCCCCCTGGAAGATTATAGACTGAAGTAGTACCGTAACGATACTGCATAAGTAGTAAATGATTATTTTCGATGATGGCTATGCTTGGACGGACTTTCATAAATATTTTATGATAAAAATTTAGGATTATGAACACACAGTATTCAAGTTTTGTTAGCAATTTGTT
>Ga0114959_10001480_pt1 | contig 20447 bp, 14 predicted proteins | sample C_130625_EF_Meta_FD_87317 | JGI IMG/M metagenome (GOLD analysis project Ga0114959, IMG submission 87317) | Freshwater microbial communities from Lake Croche, Canada to study carbon cycling - C_130625_EF_MetaG | ecosystem: Environmental > Aquatic > Freshwater > Lake | place: Lake Croche, Canada... | reverse complement strand
TGCAACAACGAGCAAAGGTCGATCCGCGGAGCGTTGAGCCAACAAAAAACCGACCGCTGATTGGGGGGCCGATATCGCCTGGTTGGGGCCAGCTGATCCACCGTGCCCGGAACCCAGGTCTGCGAGATGTACTCGGTCAAAGGCCTTGATTAAAGTGCTCATATTCCCCTCGCCGGACCTGGATTTTCACGCGATAACCCGATAACGCGTGGAAGAGGGGTCACAACAGAATGGCAATTCTAACCCCGTTGATGGTGGAATAATTCCCCGGTGAGCAATCCCGGAGCTGAAATTAATTCCCGAGCATCAATCGCAAGAGATGATCAGGACCTGCGCAGTGATGTCAGAAAATTAGGTGAACTGCTCGGTGAAACCTTGGTCCGACAAGAGGGACCGGAACTTCTCGAACTTGTGGAGTCGGTACGTAAGTCACTACGGGATGCCAGCGCCACCGATAGTCGCACTAAGACATCTGAGAAAAGTGCGCAATCTCCCAAATCTGGTGAAGAAATTTTGGCAGATGTTTCGATCGAGCAATCGGTACAGTTGGTGCGAGCTTTTAGTACCTATTTTCACCTTGCGAATGTTGCCGAACAAGTTCATCGCGCCCGGGTCTTGACCGAGCAACGTGATGCTGGTGGTTCATGGCTTCGTAGAGCAGTAGATCATATTCAAGAAGCTCAAGCACGTGATCATGAATTTACCACTGAAGATTTACAACGGTGGATGAATGAGTTTTCAGTCCGGCCAGTTTTCACAGCGCATCCGACGGAGGCAGCGCGGCGCTCGATTTTGGGTAAACTAGGAACCATCGCCGAACTACTCGAAAATGATGGAAGAAAAAGTAGCGAAACTATTGAGCGACGTTTGGCCGAAACCATCGATTTATTATGGCAGACAGACGAACTTCGTTTAGGGCGCCCAGAACCGCTGGATGAAGCGACAAATGCGCTCTATTACCTAGATGACCTCTTTGCTATGACCGTTCCTGAAGTCCTCGATGATTTTGCCAGAGAGCTTCGAAGGATTGGCGTCATCATTGAGCCCACTGCAAGGCCATTGAGTTTTGGAACGTGGATTGGCGGCGATCGTGACGGAAATCCAAATATCACCGCAGAGGTAACACGCGGAGCGATCACCTTGCAGGTAGGACATTTTGTCAGAGTGCTTTTGGTTGCACTGGATGAACTACGAAAAGCGCTCTCTGTTTCAATGAGAATAGCCGGCGCCACTCAGGCACTTCTCGATTCGGTCGATCAAGATTTACAGAATTTACCTGAGATAGAAGCTCGTTTCCGGCGCTTAAATGTTGAAGAACCATATCGACTCAAAGCCACTGCAATTCGTCACAGATTAATATTGACGCAGCGTCGCCACGCAGTTGATGCGCCACACGAACCAATGCGTGATTACGAGAGCACCGCCGAACTCCTTGCAGATTTAACCATGATGCGTGACTCGCTTTTGGCACACCGAGGGGAATTAATAGCCACTGGAATACTTGAGCGAGTAATTCGTTCAGTCGCCAGTTTTGGAATCACCCACGCCACCATGGATGTTCGTGAACATTCTGATGCTCACCACCATGCTTTGGCACAACTGGCTGAGCACGGCATCGTTGACTACCGTGAAAATAGTGGAGCGATTGATCAGGCAGCTCGCAAAACAATCGATACCTTTCAAGCGATTCATGATTTAATCGAAAAATTTGGACCTGAAGTCATTGAAACCTACATCATCTCGATGACTAAATCTCATCTTGATGTGCTGGCAGCGGTAGAAGTGGCATCACACGCCGGATTAGTGCGGGATGGTAAATCAAAGATTGGCTTCGCTCCTCTCTTGGAGACGGTCGCGGAGTTACGCGCTGCAGATTCAATTCTCGATGCGCTTCTCAGTGATGCAAATTATCGGTCACTCGTGACAAGTCGCGGTGATGTTCAGGAAGTGATGTTGGGATATTCTGATTCAAACAAAGATGCTGGAATTGCAACTGCGCAATGGGAAATTCATAAAGCTCAGCGAAAACTTCGCGACGTAGCAATAAAACACGGTGTGAAGTTGCGCCTATTCCATGGTCGCGGAGGATCCGTTGGTCGTGGCGGAGGCCCCACCTATGACGCGCTTATCGCCCTGCCATGGGGTTCAATAGATGGACAAGTAAAAATGACTGAGCAAGGCGAGGTAATCTCCGATAAGTATTCGCTGCCAGCGTTGGCTCGAGAAAATGTTGAACTCTCGTTAGCCGCAGCTCTTGAGGCTACCGTACTCAATCGAGCTCCGCGCCAATCAGAAGAAGACCTCTCCCGTTGGAACGCTTGCATGGACATCATCAGCGATCATTCTTTCCAACGGTATCGATCTCTCATCGACCATCCAGATCTCCCTACATATTTCTACACATCAACTCCAGTAGAACAACTCGGAGATTTGTACCTAGGTTCTAGGCCTTCACGACGCCCAGATGCCTCGGGCGGGCTGGGTAGTCTGCGAGCCATACCTTGGGTATTTGGCTGGACACAGTCGCGTCAAATTGTTCCGGGCTGGTTCGGAGTCGGAACGGGATTAAAGGCAGCCAGAGAGAGTGGGGAGTCAGCGACGCTTGAATCTATGCTCAAAGATTGGCATTTCTTTAGAACGTTTATCTCGAATGTAGAGATGACTGTCGCTAAAACAGATTTGGTGATGGCACGTAAATATGTGGATCGGTTAGTAGACCCATCCCTCCATCATTTCTTGGATACGATTGAAGCCGAATTTGAACTAACTAAAAAAGAGATCATCTTGCTTACTCACGAATCTGAGATTTTGGGAAATCAGCCAATTTTGGCTAGAACGCTTCGCGTGAGAGATGCATATTTAGCCCCATTGCATTTACTCCAAATTTCTTTGCTTGAACGTTTTCGAACCAGCGAAGAAGATAACGGAGAAATTCGTAGGGCCCTGTTGCTGACAATTAACGGCGTCGCAGCAGGGTTACGAAATACTGGTTGATTCCTGTTTTCAGCTAGGTGCTAGGCACTCTGCGTTACTTACTAGGAAGCACCATGGCAACGCTTGTATTTACGTCCTGATCCGCATGGACATGGTGCATTCTTTGAGATTCCACCACTTTGGACCGCTTCGCCCGCAGCGTTCGGCGCGGTGTAGATAAATTTATCAACTTTTGGTGCCTCGTTGGGAACATCAGGATCGTTAGCCTCATCAGGAAGACCAGGTAATCCAGATATTTCTAACAATGGGCCACCATCTGCACCATTTTCTTCCACATTTTCTTCGACATTAACTTCGACATGGAAGAGCAAACCAACCAACTCTTCTTTCATGGCGTCCATCATGGCGGCGAACAGGTCATAGCCTTCTCGTTGGTATTCAACCAACGGATCGCGCTGTGCCATTGCACGGAGCCCGATTCCCTCTTGGAGATAATCCATCTCATATAGATGCTCGCGCCATCTGCGATCGAGTACGGACAGAAGTACTTTACGCTCTAGCTCACGTACAACCTCTTCGGAGAGAGTCGCTTCACGCTGCGCATATTGCGCGTTGGCATCATCCAAAATTTTCTCTAACAAGAAGTTGGCATCGAGGTTCTCTCGACCCTCCACCTCTGCTTCCAATGTTTCGATGGTAAAGGAGACCGGATACAAGGTATGTAACGCCGCGAATAGCGCTTCTAGATCCCAGTTCTCTGGATAGCCTTCGGCGGTCGCGCCTACTACATACGCCTGAATCGTCTCATCCATAAAGTTGCGAACTTGTTGGCTAATATCCGCGCCCTCTAGGACTTCACGGCGTTCGGAGTAAATAACTTCACGTTGACGATTCATCACATCGTCGTATTTGAGAACATTTTTGCGCATATCAAAGTTCAAAGCTTCGACCTGGGTCTGTGCAGAACGGATTGCATTGGAGACCATCTTTGATTCGATCGGTACCTCGTCCGCCACACCGGCGGCGCCAAGAAAACGCTCAACCAAGGTGGAGTTAAATCTACGCATGAGATCATCTTGTAGCGAAAGGTAGAACCGTGATTCACCTGGATCGCCCTGACGCCCAGAACGACCTCGGAGCTGATTGTCGATACGCCTTGACTCGTGTCGCTCGGTTCCCAAAACATAGAGGCCACCCGAAGCGACGACTTCGTCATGTTCTAGCGCGACTAAAGCTTTTTGTTTCGCTAGCTCGGCTGGCCATGCCGCCTCATACTCCTCTGGATTTTCCGCGGGATTGAGACCCCTCGCTTGAAGCTCTAAATCAGCCATAAATTCTGGGTTACCACCAAGCATAATGTCGGTACCACGACCGGCCATATTGGTTGCAACGGTAACAGCGCCCAGACAACCGGCGCGAGCGATCACAGCAGCTTCCCGCTCGTGTTGTTTTGCATTAAGGACTTCGTGTCTGATTCCCTGGCGGGTCAAAATCCGAGATAACTCTTCTGATTTTTCGACCGAGACCGTACCCACTAGAACCGGTTGTCCTGCTTTGTGACGGGTGGAAATATCTTCAGCAACCGCTTTAAATTTCGCTTCCTCGGTTTTGTAAATAAGATCCGCAGAGTCAACGCGCGCAGTTGGCTTATTGGTAGGAATCGGGATGACGCCTAGCGAATATATCTGCATAAACTCAGAAGCCTCGGTCATTGCAGTACCCGTCATTCCAGCAAGTTTGGAATATAACCTAAAGTAATTTTGTAGCGTAATGGTCGCAAGCGTCTGATTTTCATCCTTAATTTCAATCCGCTCTTTTGCTTCTAACGCCTGATGAAGCCCTTCGGAATAACGTCGCCCAGAGAGCATTCGGCCAGTATGTTCATCGACAATCATCAACTCACCAGTCATGACAACATAATCTTTATCGCGTTTAAACAATTCCTTTGCTCGAACCGCATTATTTAAGTAACCAATCAGTGGTGTATTCGCTGCCTCATAAAGGTTTTCGATACCCAAAAGTTCTTCTACTTTGGTTACGCCATCTTCTAATATGGCGATAGTCTTCTTCTTTTCATCAATCTCATAGTGGCTATCACGCATGAGCTGGCCCGCAATCGTGGCAAATTCGACGTACCACTTCGTCGCTTTATCCGCTGGACCACTAATGATCAATGGCGTACGCGCCTCATCGATCAGGATCGAGTCAACCTCATCTACGATGGCAAAATTGTGTTCTCGTTGTACGCATTCTTCAAGTGACCATGCCATGTTGTCTCGTAAGTAATCGAAACCAAATTCATTGTTGGTTCCATAGGTAATATCCGCGGCATATGCTTCACGACGTTCTGCCGGTGTCATGCTCGCCAGAATTACGCCAACTTTAAGCCCCAAAAAGCGATGTACTCGTCCCATCCATTCGCTATCTCGTTCTGCCAAATAATCATTTGTTGTTACGACGTGAACGCCGTCACCGGTGAGGGCATTTAAATATGCAGGAAGAGTCGAAACGAGAGTCTTACCTTCACCCGTGCGCATCTCGGCGATATTCCCCATGTGTAGCGCCGCTCCGCCCATTAATTGGACGTCGTAGTGCCGCTGGCCTAGCGTGCGTTTTGCAGCTTCGCGAACCGTCGCGAATGCTTCAGGCAAGAGATCATCGAGATCTTCACCGGCGGCAAGGCGATCGCGAAATTTCTGGGTCTGAGCGCGCAACTCTTCATCGTTCAGGGGAAGTATCTTTTCTTCCCAGCGATTTACTTCAGCAGCAATTTTTTCGAGGTTGCGAATCGCCCGGCCTTCACCAGCACGAAGAATTTTGTCTAGAACGGCCACGGATCCTCTTTTCGCTCTTCATCGAATATTGCCTTACATCGTATTGCCGTATCTTATTAGGTAACAAGGGTTGCCTTATGCTCAAATTCTCGAGTAACTTCGGTCGGCGGTTGCCGCCGAAATCACCAATTTCGGCTCAAACCCAGAGGCCCTCATCGCCCTCACGGCTTCTTTCGCCGAAGTCCCCGTTGTGACGAGGTCGTCGATGAGTATCCACTCTCGAGGGGTAGCAATCGAGCGCTCTCCAATTACCCGGCTATAGATCTTGCGTGAGCCCCAAGAATAAGCACCCGCTAGATTCGCTATTCGCTCCTCTCTGCTCAGATTACTCTGGTCAAGAATCCGTCGATTTACATGCAACTTGTCTGTGAGGACGACATCTGTCGATAAAGTGCGACGAAGCTGGCTCCTTAATCCTTCTGCCAACAATGTCGCATGTTTATATCCACGACGGCGATTCGCTTTTTTTCGAGAGGGAAGAGGTACCAATGCAATCGTGGCCTGGTTCTGCATCTGGCTGCAACGGAAAGCTTCGAGAATGTAGTTGGTAAGAATTCGACGAGCAGATCGGTCATTAGACTCTTTTGCTAGCAAGATGATCTTTGCCAGATCATCGGAATAAAAAGCACCAGCGAGATATTTCACGCCATCAACCTCGCGAGTCGAGACCTCAGCACGCAATCGCATCGCACAGAAAGCGCAGAATTCAGTACCGGGTTCATCACAAATGATACAGGAGACCGGATAGAGCAATTGCGAAATAGCATTGAAGCTAGCGGAGTTCATTTCAGGATTCTTACGTAGATTAACCTTCATCCTCATCTGAAATCATGGGAATTGTGGATGGTTCATTTGGTGGATCGACGCGGATGGGCTCACTACCAATAGGAATTCCTGGAGCCTTTGGAACGGTGAGCACGAAATTTGCACCTCGCCCCGGCGCACCCCAGGCCTTGAGTAGTCCTTGATGAAGATTTGCATCATCGAGCGAAATTGATAAGCCAAGCCCGGTGCCCCCACGCAGCCTAGAGCGGGAAGGATCTGCTCGCCAAAAGCGGTCAAATAAATGCAAAGACTCTCGGCTTGTGAAGCCAACGCCATAATCACGAACAGAGACTGCAACTTCGGATTGACCCTCCTTTATGGTGATCTCGATTTTTTTACCTTCACCGTGATCGATGGCATTAGCGATTAAATTTCGCATGATTCGCTCGATTCTTCGCGGATCGACAGTAGCCATAACAGGATTTTGCGGAACATTAAAGTGGAACTGTTCGCTCTCGCTCACGCGAGCCTGATCAATGCAATAACGAACCAAAGTAGTGATATCTGTTTCTTTAACTTCCAAGATCGATGCACGCGCATCAAAACGGCTAACCTCAAGCAGGTCAGTTAATAGCGCTTCAAAACGTGTGATCTGTGATTGCAAAAGCTCGACGCTACGGGCAGTGGCTGGATCCATCTTTTCTTTACTATCGCCAATAACTTCCGAAGCCATACGAATGGTTGTCAATGGTGTCCGCAGCTCATGCGAAACATCTGAGACAAATCGTTGTTGAAGCCTAGAGAGATTTTCTAATCGGGAAATTTGCTGCTGCATCGAGACGGCCATTTCATTGAATGAAATTGCAAGCCGTGTCATTTCGTCTTGACCAACAACTCTCATACGCCGTCCCAAATCCCCTGCGGTCAACTGCTCGGCGATTTCGGCAGCATCACGAATTGGATAAAGGGCTTGACGGATGACATACCAAGAGATTGCGCCGATCAGTAGGACAAGAAGAAGCGCAGAAAGAAGTAACAGCCGGCCAATAAAATCAATGATTGTGCCTTGTTCTTTCAGAAGAAAAATATAATACAACTCGTAGGGAGAAGACGGTGGAATAACTATGCTCCGACCAATGATGATCGCCGGAACCCGGCTACCATCACGGTAGAGAATCGAAGAACGAACCCACTGAGTCTCGCCCTTATTCACCACCAACTCTCGAAGAGATTGTGGAATGGAACGTATATCAACTCCACCGGAGGCACCATTAAATGCATGATTTACTCGGTGGGATAACGGAGAACCAATCAAGGCAACTTCTCGTGGTGTAGTGGCGAGAGTCAAATCACTAGCATTTAAGATTTTACGAACTACTTGATCAATCTTTAGTGAGGGAAGGTAGAGCGTTGCATCGAGTTGGCCCTGCGCGTAATCCGAAAGTGAGCGAGATTCTGAGATCGATTCGTTGACTTTTTCTCGGAGAATTCCCTTGGATATTTGAACATACAACACGCTACCTACGATCGTGATCAAGAGAACTGAGAGTAATACCGTCGCAGCGACCACGCGAAAAAGTATTGAACTCCGCCATACTCCCCCGAAATTCTTCATCTTTTGAGGTGGATTTACTCAGAGCCAGTTCCGGCTTTGTATCCAACGCCACGTACCGTAACTATGACGGTCGGATTCTCGACATCTTCTTCAATTTTTGCACGTAACCGTTGAACGTGAACGTTCACTAAACGAGTATCCGCGGCCTGTTGGTATCCCCAGACTTCGCTCAGAAGCGCGTCCCTCGAAAAAACACGACCCGGTTCTTTCGCCAGCGCAACGAGGAGATCGAATTCCAAACGCGTTAATTGGATAGTTTTCCCATGTCGAATGATCGTATGCGCAACCTGATCAATAACTATCTCGCCAATTTTTAATGAGGTTGGCGTATCGCTACCACTTCGACGCAGCCGGACTTTGATTCGTGCAACGAGTTCAGAAGGATTGAAAGGCTTAACCATGTAATCATCTGCGCCAGCTTCGAGACCTAGGACAACTTCATGACTTTCGTTTTTAGCTGACAACATAACGATAGGCACCATTGAAACTTTGCGTATTTCTTTACAGACTTCTAAGCCACTCATTCCTGGCAACATCACATCTAAGAGAACTAGTTCTGGTTCGTGTGCAGTAAATAGAGAGATTACTTGGTCTCCAGAATTAACTAAATCCACTTCAAAACCAGCGCTGTTTAAAACAATACCGAGCATTTCGGCAAGATCTTGATCGTCATCGACGACCATGATCAGAGTCATTAGCTACCGTGCTCCCAAGAGTTCAGGTACAACTCCTGCGCCGGAGTTAAGGTATCAATGACGACTCCCATGCTCGCCAATTTGAGTCTTGCTACCTCTTTATCAATCTCCGTTGGGACTTGATGAAGCCCAGCGCTGAGTCCAGCAGCCGCCTTGATCAGCCACTCCGCTGTTAGCGCTTGGTCAGAAAATGACATATCCATGACAGAAGCCGGATGACCTTCCGCAGCCCCCAAATTAACTAAGCGCCCCTCTGCTATCAGCAGCAAGCGTCGACCATCTGCCAAAATGTATTCATCAGTTTGGTGACGAATTTTTTTATTTTTTACCTGTGCATTTTGCTCTAACCAGGCAACATCTATTTCAATATCGAAATGACCCGAGTTGGCAAAGATTGCGCCATCTTTCATCACTGCAAAATGTTCCTCGCGGAGGACGTCACGATTTCCCGTAACGGTGATGAAGAAATCGCCTATTTTCGCAGCTTCCATGGAATTCATGACCTGATAGCCCTGCATCAAAGCATCAAGTGCTTTAGTGGGATCGATTTCGGTGATAACAACCTTTGCACCCATTCCGCGAGCACGCTCTGCAACACCCTTTCCACAATATCCAAATCCGCATACAACGACGGTCGCACCAGCAATCAAGCCATTGGTTGCCCGGAAAATAGCATCCATCGTTGATTGACCCGTTCCGAAGCGATTATCGAACATATGCTTCGTGTCAGTGTCATTGACGGCAATCATGGGGAATTTCAAGGCGCCATCTTTTGACATCTGACTTAAGCGAATTACACCTGTTGTTGTCTCTTCACATCCACCCATAACGTTATCAATGAGTTCTCCCCGAGAGGTATGCAAAACATTGACAAGATCACAACCGTCATCGAAAACGAGATGTGGCTTAATATCTAACGCCGCATTGACATGCCCATAATATCCATCGCGATCGATACCATTACGAGCAAATACGTTAATGCCGTATTCATGGACCAGCGCAGCGGCGGTATCGTCCTGTGTTGATAGCGGGTTAGAGGCGCATAGCGCTAGCTCAGCTCCACCGGACTTGAGAGCACGCATCAAATTCGCAGTTTCCGTGGTGACATGCATGCAGGCCGCAATCCGAATTCCGGCAAATGGTTGTTCGGCTTCAAAGCGATCCTTGATTTGAGCTAGAACTGGCATATTTCGCTCAGCCCACTCAATGCGCTTCTTACCCTCTGCAGCGAGAGATGCATCTGCTATGTCGTGGCCTAGCACTGTCTTTGATGTCACGAGAACTCCTTCAAGAATAATGGGCTAAACGTTGAGGGATATTGGCGTTCAGCAGTCAAAGTATGGATCTGTTGTACGTGAAGGACCTTAGCCTACCCGAAAAGCGCTAAGACCTCGTCTCTAACTTCGCACATGAGCTCTGCCGTCGTTGCCTCAACGTTAAGTCGCAACAGCGGTTCAGTATTCGATGCCCGGACGTTGAACCACCAATCTGAACCTGTCACGGTCACACCATCAAGTTCATCAATTTCACTAACATCCGGACGAGCAGAGAAGATCGATTTCACGAGCGTGATGCTTTCTCGAGCATCTTTCACTTCGGTGTTTATCTCCCCGCTAGAAAAATATCTATTCAGCGGTGCTAGCAATTCAGAGATCGTAAGCTCGGAATGTGAGAGTTCAGCAATTGCAAACAATGCAGCCAAAGCACCCGAGTCGGCGCTCCAGAAATCGGTGAAGTAGAAATGACCGGAATGCTCACCCCCAAAGATCGCACCACTTTCGGCCATCAGCTTCTTGATAAAGGAGTGACCAACTCTGGATCGTAGAGGCGTACCGCCGTTTTCGAGAATGATCTCTGGAACCGCGCGAGATGAAATCAAATTGTAGATAATCGTTGACGCGGGTTTGCGTTTGAGCTCTCTAATCGCGATCAAGGCGGTGAGAGCCGAGGGATTTACGAGCTCGCCTTTTTCGTCAATCAAAAAGCAACGGTCAGCATCCCCGTCAAAGGCCAGCCCCAAGTCTGCCCTTTCGCTGATTACGCGGGCGCGTAAGTCAACGAGATTGCGAGGGTCAATCGGATTTGCCTCATGGTTTGGGAAATTGCCGTCTAATTCGAAATACATCGGTACCAAGTCGACATTTAGTCTCTCCATAATTGCTGGAGCCGTATACCCTGCCATGCCGTTTCCTGCGTCCACCACAACTTTGAGTCGACGACCTAGCGAAAACTCATTATCTGGAAAAACTCCCAATAAAAAGTCAACATACTGGCCAAGCATCTCTTTCTGTGTTGCCTTGCCGAGTGGCTTCGATGCCATAGGAATCTCTGAGGACATTAGATCCTTAATATATTTCAACCCGGACTCTGCGCCGATTGGGCGGGCACCGCTCTTGCAGAGCTTTACACCGTTATAGGCGGCTGGGTTGTGGCTAGCGGTAAACATCGCGCCCGGTAGATTGAGCGAACCAGCCGCAAAATACAACATGTCCGTCGATGCTAGGCCGATACGTATTGCATTCATGCCCTGAGACATGACCCCTTCTGCAAAAGCCGTAGCCAGCGAATCTGACGAAGGGCGCATATCCTCGCCGATAACGATCGAATCGGGCTCACCTTCACTCGCAAGGAATAGAGCTGTTGCCGCGCCTAGGGTGTAGACGAATTTTGGAGTGATCTGTTGATCCACTAACCCACGAACATCGTAGGCCTTGATAACGCTATCGAGTTCTTGCTGAGTAATCATGGAGCAGAGTTTACTGACTTTCGTACCTCTAACTAGACTAACTAGACTAACTAGACTAATTAGACGGAAGACCCCTCAGATGACCCCTGCGGCCGATCTCCGGCGGAACTACCCTGGTTTGTTCGAACTTCTGTTGGCTTACTTCACGGACCGCATCTGCAATTGCCATCAAATCATCATCAGTTGGACCCCCAGATTCCGCCTCTGGCTCTGATTTACTGACAGTCCAGCCATTGGGAACCGTCAGCTTTTCACTATGAAGGGCGCAGAGGTCGTAGGAATGTGGTTCAGCGTATGTTGCCAATGGTCCGAGCACGGCGGTGGAATCGGCATAGATGTAGGTCAATGTTTTCGTTGCAGGCAGACCGCAGCTTGCGCGTGAACATGCTCGACTCGATCTAGGACTGTTTCTCATTTACGACTTCCGCACCCTTACCTTGCAAGCTAATGACATAATCGAGAGGTTACCGCGATCAGGTTCAATAATCGTGGATTTGCACTCCATGGCTCGCGAGGATTACTTCCCAAATTTCATTCGTCGTGCAAACTATCCGTTAGCTTGACTATCCATGAGAGTAAGGACTCGTAGATCAGAAATCGGCGCAGGAGAGAGCATTGCGAGCGCAGGGGCCTGTAACCCGATCGAGCTCACGCCGCTGCTGCTCACTATTGCACCACCGAATATGGGCGTCTCTACCTCGGTGGCACCCGATTGCCGAGAGTTCACGGGGGCGAACTCAATCTTGTTCAACGCGACTTTAGGAGCCCAAACGACTTCTCCTTGACCGACCAAGGATTGAGATCGCGATTTTCCTAATGAGTCAATCCACCGGGCAGTGAGATTTATTGATGTTCCCATAAATACAAATCCGCAATGAACGCCGTTGAGGTTAGCCTGAAATGTTGAGAGAGGTTCGAGTGCGCCCGACCAGGCAAAATCCCCATCGCCATTCCATAGCGCTGATGCAAAGAGCGGTTGATCAGAGGTAACTTCAATTCCATATATCCCACCAGATTCAGAGTTCGTCATTACCGGAAGCTGGAGATCAACAACTCTTTGATGCGCGACGGTGTGCATATCAAAACCCAATGGCGTAAAGGAACTAGTGGCAGTATGGATCGTTAACTGGACATCCGCATCGACATCACCTGGTACCAGGAATCTCATGGTGACCTGAGGTACCGATTTGCCGACGGTAATTCTCTGGACTCCACCGAGAAAGATCTGACCCCGAGGCGACTCTTGCGGCGGGACGAAACTCGAGCCTTTTTCCTTCAACCCCTGTTTACGGTGATCTAACATGAATGAGGAGACCCGACCAGATTCGGATACAACATGCAGGGCAATAGATGCCTCTCCTGGGGCCAAACTCGCCAGTGAGATTTTTCGGTCAGAGTTAGCTTTAATCACCAGAGTAATTGGCGCTAACTCTCCATGATTCGAGAAGGGGAAGATGTGTACTGTGGAATTACTCAATCCGCTATTAACAACATCCAAAACTCCCTTATTGCTCACTCCCCCCGATCCACCTATAAACCATTGATCAGATCCGCCCGCCGAGCAAGGAACAGCTGCGACGCTCGTCGATGTTATTTTTTCAGAAACAATCGCTGTTCCTGGATTTCCTGAGACAAAAATTGGTAAAGAAGTGAGGGAAAAACCGAGTGTTTTTACCCGATGAAGCGATGTCGAGCCTGGTTCAATTGTTCGAATAGCGAGCTTCTTTGATGGCAGCGAAATTCTGGCGGTTGCGCCACCTAATGCACCCGGACAAATTACCGAGGCGTACCCAGCGGTATCGCCTGCTTGCGAATCCGATTGATTCGGATCGCTCCCCACGGCGAGAAAATGCAAGGTAGCGATGACAAGCACAATCGCGAAAGGGGGTAGGAGTGAGGGAATGAGACGAAGTCTTTTTCTTCTAGAAAACATTTCTCGTAATTTCATATTTACAGCAACTCTTCTATAGGTACTTCTTGTCGCCGTCTTCCGGAAGGAAGTACCATGACCACCACCAGCATCAGTGTTAACAACTGCAACGATAGAAGTCCTCGATGAAAAGTGCCATCATAAAGAATCGTGATGGTTCCGGGTTCGCTGACGCTAAAGCTCGCTGTTCCAAAATCCGTTTGAGACAACGGGGCTGGGTTTCCGTTGATAAGCAATTTCCAATGTGGATCGTATTTCTCCGCCAAATATATAATCCCGCTGGCAGGGACGATACCCGTACCTCCAATATCTGCCGAGGGAATCAAGTAATTCCGCTTAGACCTGGTCTGCAACATTACTCGAGGATAAGCACCGGTTATTCGCCAGACAATTCCGTTCCCCGTTGCAGACATTCTCGTAAAACCACCGACACCATCTATCGTCCGAGAAAGTGAAGTGCTCACCGGAGATTTGGCAAAGAGGTACTGGATGCCGTACTTGCCCAGAATATTTCCTGCAGTAACACTTGCACTTGAACCCGTACCAGAGCTCCTTACTAATTGAATGACAGCGGATTGCAGTCCCGCTGGCAACGGCGTAGCAACATCCGCATCTCCGAGATAAAGGGGTGTGCCTCGCGAAAGATAATATGCAGGCAACTGAGAAAGAGAATTATTTTCACTCGATAAAACCAAAGTTTTTGGTCGGACAGGGGTCGTTTCAAGCGCAGAAACAAATGCGGGAATAACCGAAGTTTGATCAGAGTGAACAAGCGTGTGAGGTGAACCAATCACAATCCATATAGCCATGATGAATGCACTAAAGCCAGTGAGAATAGAGGAGCTGATTAGCCCTATCTGCACATAACCAAAACGTCTACCTCTCACGGTGGCGCCAATTCTCTCTGCTTCATTTAAGATCGCCGGAATCAAAAGGATACAAATCGCCACAAAGGCGGTACCGACCCAGATCTGGGCATGCGCCCCATGACCCTCAATATCTAAGGCGTTACACGTTATGGCAACCACGAGAACTGCCGAAACGATTGCAGATACCTTTTTTAAGGAAGGCATCAACCAGCCAATAACAATAAAAATTACTATAGGCGAAATAAGCCAGAGTGGCGGAGAACCGACATTACCTGGATTGTTCAGCGCCGTCTTGATCGCACTTAGCCCAGCAGAAACTGAACCGCTCGAAATAGGAATTCCAGGCGGAATTAAAAATTGTGTTGGGTGAAGTATCAATCCCAATGACCAAGGAAGCTCTAGAGAGAAGAGCGCAACGATCATCGAAAGTCGACGTAATACTGATCTGAGTTTCCCACTCTCGAGAAACTCTAGCCAACCGCCAGAGGGCGAATCATTTTCATCTCGACCATCTCGACCATCTCGACCATCTCGACTAGATGAAAATACAACTACGCCATCAACGATAAGCGCTCCCAGCTGAAAAATACACCATAGCCCCATCAGCATGGGCGAGAACGAACCAATTATCCCGACGAAGAGAACGTTATAGAAGATCGCACGCCAACTACTTTTCGCAATATCAAGTAAAAATGGATTCACAAAGAGAAGTGTTGGTGCGATCAGATAGAGAATCAGAAGGTCGATACGTCCTTGATTGAGCGAACTCCACAATACTGGCGTGAGTACATAGATGATCCCGCCGAGTGAAGCTACATTTTTTGAAATTCCTTGCTTGCGAAGTGAATAAGTAAAAATTAGGAAACTAGCTGAGGGAGTTAAGAAAAAAAGTAAACTGATGAAGAGATGTACATTCCCCAATGTCAGAATCGAAGCCAATGCCAGTAGAGGCATCCAGGTAGGTGATGCGACTCCGGAGCCCATCCCCGTGAGATGCCATGAACTTCCATAACTACGCAGAAGGTCCCCAGCACTCGACGGCAAGGTTCCCATCGCACCGCCTGAGAGCGTTCCCAATCGATGACGGCCAGCCAAAAAAGAAAGCGCAAAGAAGAGACCGAAAATCAACAGATCTGGGCGTTTTACCAACCCTCTCATCGGGGACTCTTTGATCGAAACCGCATACTCCGGTTCATCAAAATCAGGAGAGATTACTCCAATATCGGAATAGCTTCGTGCCGTCTCCACAAGAGAGGGCTGTACGTCGCTACCAAATTGCACCAGATGCGTCTGCATACTTGGCTCTAGACCTGAATCAGTGACGCCAGTAAATCGAGTTCTTTTGGAGAGGAGCGATAGAAGTCGTTCAAATCCCGTTGAGATTTGTACTCCCCTGGCTGGTATAAATTTCTTGATAATTGACGGAGAGAGGAAACGTGTTTTTTTGCGATGCCGTCGAGCTTTAATAACATCGGCGGGATTGATTAAGAGCAATCCGACCGCAACAATTTCATCGGCCGCATATCCGGGTAATTTCGCTAAGAGATCATAGATCGCCCGCAAAACGCTCGTGCCCAAAATTTGAATGGCTACCCATGGTAGGAGCCAGAGCGAAGAGTTTGCCAAGAGGACATAGGCAGCATTTCTACGATCGAGAAGCAGTGGACGATGCAAGAATGCTTCAGAGACATCAACCCGACGGCGCTCGGTAGCGGCGGCTTCTGCATGGAAAGCGGTCGCCCCGCCCACACAAATTGCACCAAATCCCGCCACATGTGCTCGCCAACCTAAATCTACGTCATCGCGGAAAAGTGCCAGGTTGGGATCTAATCCTCCCAACTCCTCGAAGGCATCTCTCCTGACCAACATAGCCGCAGTGCTGACCGCGAGAACTTCTTTAGTAACGTCATGTTGGCCTTGGTCTTGCTCGCGATATTCAAGCCCGGTCCACCGCGCACCATTTCCTGCAATAGAAATTCCAACCTCAAGCAAATGATCTCTGTCATACCAACCCAACAATTTCGGCCCCGCGATAACAACCTGCGGGCGATCTACAACCGCATCCACTAATAGGGAGAGCGCATCATTTTTCGGCGCACAATCGTCGTGAATTAGCCATAACCACTCGAGACCGTCGGTAGAACTTTCTTTAGGTTCATCCACGGCAGGGGCGTGATCTAAGGCAATTTCAATTGCATCGCCATAACCAATATCTGGCTCGGCAGAGATAAAAGTGATACCAGCTCTACGTAGGATCTCGGCAGAGGCATCAGTAGAGCCAGTGTCGACAGCGATTATTCTGTCGACTTTACGATTTTGAGAATAGAGTGAAGTGATCACTTCCGGTAACCAAGCCTCGCCGTTATGAGTTACAAGAATTGCTGTAACGAAGAGTTTTGCCGATTGGTTCTCAACAAAATCCGCCTCGGCGGAGGAAGCAGGGTTCATAGGGCGATTCTCCTCACTCGGTGGTGAAAAAGAGGTTCCTCGCGAAGGTGATTATGTGCAGGCGTTATTACTGGAAAACTAGGCAGAGCGTCGCTTAAGGCGGCGGCGTTCGCGCTCCGAAAGTCCACCCCAGATGCCAAAGCGTTCGTCATGACCGAGAGCGTATTCCAAGCATTCACTTCTAACATCACATGAGAGGCAGACTCGCTTTGCTTCACGAGTGGAACCACCCTTCTCTGGAAAAAAGGCCTCAGGGTCAGTTTGAGCACAGAGGGCTCGCTCCTGCCAGGTGAGATCCGGCGTTCCTTGTGGATTATTCATCGCACCGAAATCTGGACGGCTAATGGCCAAAAATTCAGTCATGTTAACTCCTTGCCTTCGTAACGGTTTGGCACCGAGTAGCTGAATTTTCACCTAGCCGGTTCCTGCTAGGTGAATTACACGCGTGTAATCCGGTTCCGTCAAGTCCTAAACGCAAGCAATGTCCAAATTATGAGCTTTTGTGTTCAAAGTTCATCATTAATTTTTCTAATTAACAGAATTTTGACCGTAACCAAAGAAGTTTTGAGTCGCGATGCTGGCTGCTGGAATCTGGGTATTCGCGGCAATAAAAGAGTTTGCCAACCGCGAATTTCTCCCAATATGGGAAGAGTCACCAACAAAAGTTGCTTCAAGTTGAGCGCCATCATCGATGACCACATTTGGTGCAACAAAGGTTCCACCAGAGAGCAGAACATCGGAGGCAACTGTTGCCGATTTCGCGACCATTGAATTTTTTGTATGTATGTAGGAACCACTCTTGACCAGTTGATCAAACGCTCCAGAACGAGCCTCTCCCGAGATGAGATCTGTCGTTGCTTTCTGCAAGGCACTCGGTGTTCCAATATCCAACCAGTAAGAGTTATCGACATATCCTGTTAAGACTTTTCCAGCTGTTAAAAGTTGTGGAAATGTTTCTCGCTCGATGCTGACCACGCGTCCGTCAGGAATGAAGTTCATGATTTCCGGATTAAAAATGTAGCAACCGGCATTGATAATTTTGGTTGGTGGATTTTCCATTTTTTCATTGAATGTCCGAATTCTTTGGCCATCCATTTCGACCACACCATATGCTCGTGCATCTGGGACCTCCGTGAGATACAAAGTGAGATCCGCGTTGGTTTCGGCATGTAATCGCATCTGTGCTTGCAGATCATGGCCACTCAATACATCACCATTAAAAATGACTACTGGGCCCTTATTTTTGAGAGATTTTGCAGCATTGGCGATTGCGCCACCTGTGCCCAAGGCAACCTTTTCTACCGCGTACAAAATATTGATTCCGAAACGCTCACCGTTACCAAAATAGGGTTCGAATACTTCGGCTAAATACGAGGTCGCCAAGACTATTTCAGTGATTCCAGCATCTCTAGCTTTGATGATCTGATGTTCAGTAAAGGGAATTCCGCCGACTGAGAGCATCGGCTTTGGGGTATTAAAAGTAAGAGGCTGTAGACGTGTGCCAAATCCCCCAACTAACAAAATCGCTGACTTCATTTTTCTACCATCCCATTCACTCTGCTCAACTCATCATTCTATTGACAGCACTTGCTATCTGAGGATCGGTGGCAGTTAACGCAACTCTGACATGCTTCTTTCCTCTGTCACCATAAAAGCGCCCGGGCGTAACTATAATTCCGAGTTCTGCTAAAAATTGAACTGAATCCAGATCGGCTTCACCGCGCGAACACCAGATATAGAGTCCAGCTTCAGAATGGTCAATCACAAAGCCCAGATTTTGTAAGGCCGCAGTCATTGCGGCTCTGCGATTGATGTAGCGCTCGGCTTGTATACGGACATGCTTCTCATCACCCAATGCGGCGATCATCGCTGCCTGAACAGGTGCGGGGACTATGAGGCCCGCATGCTTTCGAACTTCTCTAATTTTTGCAATGAGTGCAGGGTCTCCAATAATTACCCCGCCCCGATATCCGGCTAAATTTGAACGTTTCGAAAGCGAATGAAGTGTCAGCAGATTTCGATTATCACCCGCCGCTACTCGCAAAATTGATTGTGGTTGACTCGATTCCGATGCTTCGATTTCGGCGTTCTCGGTAAAACTTCCGGGAAAGTGCAGATAGCACTCATCGCTGGCAACGATTGCTCCGGTCTTACGAGAGTAATCGATGACTGCGCGAAGCTCTGATTCAGGCGCGATCCTCCCGGTCGGATTTGATGGAGAGTTGACCCAGACTAGCTCGGCAGAAGGCCAGATAGTCGGATCAGGACCGACCGCTTCATGCTGGGCGCCAGCCAACAACGCTCCCACCAGATAGGTGGGATAGGCAATTTCTGGATAAAGAACCGATGAGGATTCCATTTGTGAGGCCAGATTCGCAACTACTTCTTTTGACCCTATGCTGGGAAGAACGTCAAAATCTCCTTGTACTCCGAGTACGTTGATAGCCCACGAACGGATTGCTTCGCGCAACTCCGGGGAACCGATCGTGAGAGGGTACCCAGGTGCATTTGAAGCAGCAATCAATGCGGATTGAATGAAATCAGGTGTTGGGTCCACCGGCGTCCCAACAGATAGGTCAATTGCCCCATCCTTGTACTCTCTTGCGCGCGCTCCGTATGGAGCCAAGAGATCCCAAGGAAAATCCGGGAGTTTGATCGGTTACTCGCCAGCCTTAGGGCGGGAAGCCACGGATGGATGATCTGAATCAGTTGCGCCAACTTTGCTCGCCCCACCTGGTGAGCCGATGGTGACAAAAAAGGCTGAATTCACCTCTCCAAACTGCTTCCAGGCTGGTGGAACGTCATCCTCGTAATAGATCGCTTCAACGGGACATACCGGCTCGCATGCTCCGCAGTCGACGCACTCGTCGGGCTGGATGTACAACATGCGACCGCCTTCATAGATACAGTCAACAGGACACTCCTCGATGCAAGATTTGTCTTTGACGTCGATGCACGGTTCGGCGATCACATATGTCATGTTATTCCCTTCAAGCGTTCCAAGTCGCAATTTATTCCAACTGCGGAAGAATTATCGAATAATACTCTACCCAGTCCATCCACTCCCTTGCAGTCTCGGCTAAAGCCGATCTTTCGGCTAAATCTTAAAACTGAGCTATATTTTCTAAACGAGGTGTAATCATGAAGCCAGCCCCAGGTCGCGACCAGATTGGTCTGCGAGTAAGTATCCGGCTACATGATCCCGAGGGAGGATTTCGAGATCTCTTAGGACGTTTACAGTCGGAGAATCGCGTACTAAAAAAGGATGGCACGATCGTGAGCTTTGACCCCAGCGCTATTGCGCTTTGGAAAGTGGTTCCGGAAATGAGAAGTTCGACTGGCATCTTCCTCTTCGATACTCAATCACGCGCAAACGTGGAATTACAGATCTCGGATGGCAAAACGTTGCGGCTCTACTGCTGTGGTCCGACGGTATATCGAGATGCCCATGTCGGAAACTTGCGAACATTTCTCTTGGCAGATCTCGTAGTTCGATTGGCAATGATGAAAGGTTTTGAGGTTCAGCTCATTCAAAACATTACCGATGTTGGTCATATGGGAAATGATTTTCAAGAATCTGATAGCGTCCCTGGCGAAGATAAGGTCCTCGC
>Ga0114959_10001476_pt1 | contig 20491 bp, 18 predicted proteins | sample C_130625_EF_Meta_FD_87317 | JGI IMG/M metagenome (GOLD analysis project Ga0114959, IMG submission 87317) | Freshwater microbial communities from Lake Croche, Canada to study carbon cycling - C_130625_EF_MetaG | ecosystem: Environmental > Aquatic > Freshwater > Lake | place: Lake Croche, Canada... | reverse complement strand
CTGGTCTTTATACTCCATTGCATAAAAAGTAGCACCAAAGCTGTAGAAGCTTCCTTTCTTTTCAATGCCCAACTCAAAATCATTTAAGTGTTCAGCCTTTGCAGATGCTTTAATGCCATTTTCAAAATCTGTGCGGTTGGGTTCTTTATTCGCTACAGAATAACTAGCAAAGGCTTGCCAACCATTTTGGTGATAAGTAATACCTAGTTTCGGATTGAAAAAATAAAACTCTTTACTCACCAATCTAGTAGGGTCTCCATCAAAACCATTGATTCTATGAAATACATATTTGTATTGTGCATCAGCATAAAATTGCCATTGTTTTGTTAGTTGATGCTCCCATTTTAAATAAATGTTTTCATCTCCTTTCACAGCTAAGTTATTGTAATACTGAAAGTCTTTATCCACACCACCTTCTTTAGCCCAAATAATATTGCCATGATGATAGCCTTCATATTTGCTCCAACCGCCACCAAGAATCATTTGGTCTTTTTCTGTTTTGTATTGTATTGAACCTATTTGCCCATAAAATTTATTATCCAACCAACGTTCTCTTACTAAGTCAGTTTGTGAAACGGTATCAGTGCCTACAATCTTATCTGGCAAATTGAAATAAGCATAATAGGTTCTAGGTAAATATTCTTCATAATATCCTTTTCCAGGTGTAAAAAAGAAGGCAGTGCTAGCAGTAATTTTTTTACTGAAAGAATGATTTAAGAATAATTGATAATGATTTTGTTGGTAATTATCGGTTTGGTTTGAGTATGTATAATAATTATAAGTACGATTAGTAGGTAAAATTTCTTCCGGAATACCATACCAAGCTTGATAGGTTTTTTCTTTTCCAGATAAAATATTCAATCTTACAGAACTTGTTTTATTAATGTATGCTGCTGAAACAGCAAAAGATTGCAAGTCGGAAGAAGCTCTATCAATAAAACCATCACTTTTTATTCTGCTTAATCTTGCATCAACTGTAAAATGATTGTTTACTAATCCCGAACCTACTTTAATGGTATTTTTCGACATATTAAAAGAGCCATAACTATTATTAAACTCTGCATAAGCCTTCTCATTAAATTCATTTGTTTGCAAATTAATACCTGCACCAAAAGCACCTGTTCCATTGGATGAACTTCCTACGCCACGCTGAATTTGAATAGAATTAAGAGAAGATGTAAGGTCAGGTAAATTAACAAAAAAACTTCCTTGGCTTTCTGCATCATTATATGGAATACCATTTATTGTTACGTTTATTCTAGAAGCATCTATACCTCTAATATATATATTGGTATAGCCTACTCCATTTCCTGCATCGGAATTAATTACAGTAGAAGGGGCTTGTTGAAGCATAAAAGGCAAGTCTTGACCAAGATTGGTTTTAGCAAGTTGTTCTTTAGAGATATTTGTTTTAGCAAATGGAGCATTTTCTGTAGCCCTTAATGATTTTACTTCCAATGGTTGTAAAAACAAAGGAGAGCCAACCAAAGCAAATTCAAAATTGTTTTCTACATTCTTTAATTCAATTGAATCATTTTTTTCGCGATAGCCAATGCTATTAACTGAAATTCCATATTTGTTTTTTGATAATTTGGTAAACAAGAATTTACCATCTTCATTGGTTATAACAACTGCATTATCTAGTTTTACATACGCACCAGATAATGGCTTGTTAGTAATAGCATCTTTTACTGTACCCTTAATACTTCCAGTAATACTTAATTTTTGCGCTTGCGCAAAAGAGAATAGGCTAATAAATAGAATAGCCCATGTTCCCATTAATTGTTTCATTTCTTTTGATTTAAAAAGTTATAAAAAATTGCGGGAACAGAATAATAGCAATAGCTAAGAGGAGAGAACGTTTTGTATTAAAGATTTTACGCCTTCCCTTCGCAGGCATTACCCTGTTCAGGTTCTACGGGTATTATCTCAGCTTTTGAAATGTGGTGCACGCACATTTCAAATAGCACCCCGAGGAATTGTGGCAAAGTAAATGGGAAATAAATAATAAATTGTAACTATTTAACTTTCACCCCGTTTATCTCAAGAAAATATAAATAAAATGAGAAAGTGTTTATTCGGATTAATAGTTGTTTTAATAAGTTTGGTTGGAAATGCACAAATTGAAAAAAATATTGTACATGATCCCAATGCTATAGTAAAAAGTGTAAAGAATTTTAACGCAGTAGAAGTATCAGGAGCTATTGATTTGTATTTGTCTCAAGGTAATGAAGAAGCAGTAGCAGTGAGTGCATCTTCAAAAGAAATGGCTGCGAAAATTAAGACACAGGTTAATGGAGGGGTTTTAGTTATTTCAATTGAAAATGGAAATAGTTGGAAAAGCTGGGGTAATTCTAAGATGAAAGCTTATGTTACGTTTAAAAATTTAGAAAACATAAAAGCAAGTGGTGCTTGTAATGTAAAAGCTATACAAGCAATAAAAGTAAGAATGTTGGGAATAGAGTTGTCAGGAGCAAGTGATTTTGTAGGACAAGTTGGAGTAAATTCATTAAATCTTGATGCAAGTGGAGCTTCCAATATAAAGATAAATGGTTCAGCTACTAATTGTAAGGTTGATGCTAGTGGAGCTTGTAGTATAAAAGGTTATGATTTAAAAACGGAAGTATGCAAAGCAGATGCAAGCGGAGCTTCAAGTATTAGAATAAATGTAACGAAGGAAATTAATGCAAATGCAAGTGGTGGTAGTAATATTTACTATAAAGGTGCATGTGTAATTAAGCAAAGTGATGCAAGTGGTGGAGCAACAATTAAGAGAATTGTTGGTAATGATTAAACCCAGATTTTTGCAATAGGATTTGTAGTGAGAGCCTTAAAGGCAATATAGATAAGTGTTTGGGGTTGTTTTTTGGATGAAATAATATTGGAATATTGTTAGGTCAAAAAATGTTCTCAAATGCTTAGCTATGAAGTGTTTCAGGTTCGTAATAAATTTCTCTTGCAAAACTGGGTTAAAATTTAGTTTGTCTGTTTGCGAATATACCCCTACATTTGCCGTCCAATAAATCGCGAGGTAGAGCAGCGGTAGCTCGTCGGGCTCATAACCCGAAGGTCATAGGTTCGAACCCTATCCTCGCAACAGATACAATTATTAAAGAGGCTATCTCATTCAATATGGGATAGCCTCTTGTTCATTTATAGTGTTCTTTATCAAAGAAATGGTTAGCTATTAACTATTAAAATTAAAATGCTTAGCATTATCTTATAAATTGAATTTTTGCACAAGTAATAACATTTAATAAGTACCGTCAAAAAGAATATTTGATAATATTCTTCTAAAATAAAATTGATTCTCAATTTATAATTAACATGAAATCTGGTTTTGTAAACATATTTGGCAAGCCTAATGCAGGAAAAAGCACTTTGCTAAATGCTTTGATGGGGGAGAAGATGGCAATAGTATCTCCTAAGGTGCAAACAACCCGTCATAGGATAAAGGCTTTTCTTAATAAACCATCTGAGTATCAAATAATATTCTCAGATACTCCTGGTATTATTGAAACAAAATATAAGCTGCATGAAAAAATGATGCACGCTGTAAAAAGTGCATTAGAAGATGCAGATGTTGCCTTATTAATTATTGATGTAAATGATGATTTAGAAGATTGTAATGCCATTTTTGAGGCATTGAAACTAAAAGTGCCAGCTATACTGATTATCAATAAGATTGATGTTGCTCAAAATGGAAAGATTGCTGTTGCAGAAGAATATTTTAGTTCTAAGGCATACTGTAAACAAATAATCAAAATATCTGCATTACAAAAAAATCACCTCCAAAAACTTTTAAAAGCCATAATAGATCAGCTTCCAGAAGGTGTTCCATTCTACAGTGAAGAAGATTTAAGCGATTTGCCAACTCGTTTTTTTGTAAGTGAAATAATTCGTGAAAAGATTTATGAATTGTTTGGTGATGAAATTCCTTACCACGCTGCAGTATTAATAAATGAATACAAAGAGCGTGATTTAATAACTAAAATTCAAGCGGATATCATTGTAAATCGTGAAACCCAAAAGGTAATTATAATTGGAGAACGGGGTAGCATGATTAAAAAGATTGGTATGGCTGCTAGGCAAGACATTGAAGCTTTTATTCAGCAAAAAGTTTTTTTAGAACTATTTGTAAAAGTAAAACCAAAATGGAGAGACAATGAATTGTACCTAAAGGAATATGGGTATCATTAATTTCAAAACAAAATAGAATATTTCCGAATACTCATTTCTTGATTAGAATTGGGTTTATAGATACAAAACAATAAGAAAATTATGGGTGGATATACAGTAGCAATAGCAGGAAGACCAAATGTGGGCAAAAGCACACTTTTTAATAGGCTATTAGAGCAAAGAAAAGCAATCGTAGATGATATTAGTGGGGTTACTCGCGACCGTCAATATGGAGTTGCAGATTGGAATGGTAAGTTGTTTAATCTTATTGATACCGGAGGATTCGTTCCAAATAGTGCAGATATATTTGAATCTGAAATTCGCAAGCAAGTAAAGATTGCCATTGAAGAAGCCAATGCCATAGTGTTTATGGTAGATGTTACTACGGGTATTACAGAACTTGATGAATCGATGGCAGATTTACTTAGAAGAAGTAGTAAGCCAGTATATCTTGTTGTGAATAAAGTAGATAATGGTCAACGAAACTTAGATGCGACTGAGTTTTACAGTTTGGGTTTTGATACCATTTATACAGTAAGTTGCCTAAGCGGAACGGGTACAGGTGAATTGTTAGATGCTATTGTTGCACCAATTAGTCAAGAAGAGGTAGATGCTACTTTATCTGTGGTGGAACTTCCTAAGATTGCCATTATGGGCCAACCAAATGTGGGCAAATCATCTTTACTTAATGCAATGGTTGGTGCTGAAAGAACTATCGTTAGCGATATTGCAGGAACTACTCGTGATACAATTCATACCCATTATAATCTTTTCCAAAAAGAATTTATACTAATAGATACTGCGGGACTAAGAAAAAAATCCAAGGAAAAAGAAGACCTAGAATTTTATTCAGTTATTAGGGCTATACGTGCAATGGACGAAGCAGATATTTGTTTATTGGTAATTGATGCCGAAAAAGGGATTACTGCGCAAGATGTAAATATCTTCAGCCTTGCAACTAGAAAAGGAAAGGGTATAGTAGTAGTGGTTAATAAATGGGACTTGGTTGAAAAGCAAACCAATACTGCTAGAGACTATGAGAAACTATTGAAAGAAAAAATTGCTCCATTTACTGATGTGCCTGTTTTATTTATTTCTGCTAAAGAAAAGCTTCGGATTTTTAAAGTTATTGAAGTTGCGTTAGATGTATATGATAGCAAAAAGCGCCGTATTCCAACTTCTCAACTAAATGAAATAATGTTAAAGGCTATTGAATCTTATCAAGCACCTGTTGTAAGAGGAAACTTGGTAAAAATTAAATATGTTACTCAAATTCCTACGCATGTTCCCTCATTTGCATTTTTTACTAACTATCCAGATGATATAAAACTTGCATACAAGAATTATTTAGAAAACCAATTAAGGAAGAATTTTAACTTCACGGGTGTGCCGGTACGTATTTTTTTTAGAAAAAAATAAAAAATACGCAGAGAAATTTGGTAATTTCATTCGTACCCCTATCTTTGACACCGTAACTAAAAAAAATATATTATTACATGAAAAAATTATTCGCAATTCTTTCTTTAGCAGTTGTTTTCGCTGCTTGTGGTTCTGGTGAAACTAAAGCTCCATCTGTAGATTCTACTAAGTACAATGATTCTGTAAAAGCTGCTGCTGATTCAGCTGCTAAACTTGCTGCTGATACTTCTAAAAAAGTAGCTGATACTGCAAAAGTTGCTGCTGATACTTCTAAAAAGAAATAAGGCTAAGAATTTATTCTAATAAAAAAAGCTGTTTCATTTGAAACAGCTTTTTTTATGTCTTTTAAAATCGAAAACTACTATTCCCATGAAGTAGCAGCCTTAGTTTATTAACTTAAATCCTCTCTTAAATAGTTAATTTCCAATCTAATTTTTTCAATCATATCTTTTGTAAATACCAAGTCCAATTCCTCTTGTTGCTCAATCTTTTTATTAAGCTCAACCAATACATCAAAACAGGCGGAAAGTGCGGTTCCTTTTAGTTTATGGGAAATGGTTTTAATACCTTTTAAATTATTATTAGCCAAATGCTCTTCCATTTCAGCAAGCATATCTGTGCAAGGCTGTTCTAAGTTTTTCTTTATTAAAAGTAAAAACTGATTGTATATCGCTTCGTTGTTGTTTAATCTTGTTTTAAGTCTCTCTTTATCAAAATGTACTATCACTTCACTTTCTGGTAATATTTCCATATTATTATCTGATTTACGCTTTATTAATAACCATTTATTCAGTGCTTTTTCTATTGAATCTTTTAAAACTGGTTTGCTGATATAATCATCCATTCCTGCTTGTAAGCATTTTTCTTTTTCTCCTTTTACAATCCCTGCGGTTAACGCTATAATGGGTGCTCTGCTCACATTGTTTTCATAAAACCTAATTGCAGATGTAGCTTCATAACCATTCATTTCTGGCATTTGCACATCAATAAACACTATGCTAGGGTTTGTTTCTTTGAACTTTTCTACTGCAAGTTTACCATCTGTTGCTTCTACTATTTTTGCATTTGGAAGAATGCCTGTAATAATTGTTTTTGCTAAAAACATATTTACCATATTGTCTTCTGCAATCAATACCACAATATCTCTATCAATATCATTTACCCAATTAGGTAGTTTTTCAGCAGGTATCAGTGGCGCAACAATCTCTTCTGGACTAATCTTTCTGCTCAAACGAGATAAGGAGTCATAAAGTTGCTTTATTTTAATAGGCTTTACTAGCCTTTGCTGAACTTCCAATTCTTTGCAAGCGCTGTTAATGCTTTCATCATCTGAAGAGCTATATAATAATATAATAGGTTGGTCGCTTGCTTGTAGATTGATATTTTTTCTAATGTTCCTAATGGTTTCAATGCCATCCATTTCAGGCATATGGTAATCCATTAATATCACATCAAATCTTTTTCCTTCTCTTAACTTTTCTAATGCAAGCAATCCATTTTCAGCTTGTTCGCTTTCAATTTCTTTCATGGAAAGCATATCTTTTAAAATGGTTCTATTAATTAAGTTATCATCTACAATCAAAATGTTGTGGATATTCTCCAAATAATCCCATTGCAAAGGCTCACCCTTTTGTGAGCGGAAACTAATATCGAAAAAGAAAGTACTGCCTTTGTCTATTTCAGAAACTAGTTGTAGCCTGCTTTTCATTAAAGCAAGTAATTTATTTGAAATAGTAAGCCCTAAACCTGTTCCTCCATATTTTCTTGTGGTTGATGCATCTTCTTGTGAAAAGGCTTCAAATATTTTTTGTTGGTTTTTTGGTAAAATTCCCATTCCTGTATCTCTTACAGAAAAACGAAATTGAGTTGCAACATCTTGGTCACTACTAGATTTTAATACCTCTACTTTTAATTCTATTTCCCCCTTTTTGGTAAACTTAACTGCATTGCCCAAAAGGTTTACCAACACCTGCCTTAGCCTTACCGAATCTGCCCAAATAAACCTTGGCACATTCGGACTAATATTTAAAAGCACTTCCAATTGCTTTTGATGCGCTTGATAGGTAATTACATCTGCTACTTGATTACCTATTTCTATTAAATCGCTTTTTTCAATCTCCAATTCTAGCTTGCCAGCTTCTATTTTAGAAAAATCAAGAATATCATTGATGATGTCTAACAATGAATTGGCAGACTGAAACACTGCTGACATATATTGGGTCTGCGTAGCATTCAAATCTGTTCTTAAAAGCAAATCTGTAAAACCAATTACCCCATTAAGCGGCGTTCTTATCTCATGGCTCATGTTTGCTAAGAAATCCGATTTGGCAATATTGGCTGCCTCCGCCGCTTCTTTAGCTTTGATAATTACTTCTTCCGCATTTTTTCTTTCAGTTAAATCTGTGTGCGTTCCTATTACCCTAGCCGGAGTATTCTCTAGAGTCCATTCTATTACTTTTCCTCTTGCCAAAATCCACTTATAGGTTCCATCTTTACAAAGCATTCTAAATTCCTTGCTATAAATTTCAGTCTCGCTTCTAAAATGTTTGTTCAGCTCTTCAAAACATCCATCCAAATCTTCCGGATGAACCCTATCTACCCATTCTTGAAAATTATTTGCAATCTCATCAGGCTCATATCCAATAACTGCCTTCCATTTATCTGAAAAAAATACATTATCTGTAGTGATATTCCAATCCCACAAACCATCACCAGAATTTTCTAGGGCAAATTTCCAACGCTCTTCGCTTACGCGCAGTTTTCTATCGGCTTCTCTTATTTTGCTTATATCGTGTGCAGTTGCATAAATATCGCCCGATACATTATCTACAGTAGCACTCCAATCTAATAGTTTGTAATTACCATCCGAATCTCTAAACCTGCTGATAGAATGCAAAGTAGTTTCTCCCTGAACCAATTTTGCTATTTCACTATCGCTTGCCCTAGCATCTTCAGGATGAATAAAACTTAAAAATGGTTTGTTTAATAAGTCATATTCCTGCCATCCGAGCGTAGTTTGAAAAGCAGGGTTTACTTTTTTAATCAATCCATTTACACCCGTTACACAAATAAGGTCGTTGGATAATTTAAACAATCGCTCGAAGTTTTCTAAATCATGTTTTTCCTTTTTTGCCACAATTTGAGTAACCACTTCTTGTGCCAAAATCTCCAAAGCTCTTTGTTGTTTGTTGTCTAGCGTTCTTGCATGTTGGTCTATTACGCAGAGTGTACCAAGTGCGTATCCATTTGGGTCAATTAAGGGTTGACCAGCATAAAAACGAATATAAGGGCTTCCCAAAACCAAGGGATTATCACTAAAACGATTGTCGTTATAAGTATCTTCTACTTGAAAAAGAGTAGTATCTTTTATAGCATAATGACAAAAGGAAATTTCGCGCGGGGTTTCACTAGCTTCTAGTCCCACTCTCGATTTAAACCATTGCCTACTTTCATCTACCAAGCTGATTAATACAATTGGCGCATTACAAATTACCGATGCCAATTCAGATAATCTATCAAACTCCACCTCGGGCATGGTATCTAAAACATTGTATTTTTTTAACGCATCAACCCGCTCTTGATCATTAATTGGAATGGAAAACTGTTGCATACAATTTTTTAAAAAGATAACTACTAAAAATATTTATTACACTACATACTAACGATAAAAAGCAAAATGTAGTTGTAGTGATATATTTCAACTTTCGATAAAAATACTAAGATTTTAGTTTATGGATATATTAAATGATAGAGAATTCATTTTTTCTGATAAATGGCTAATCATTAGAATACAATTTTGGTGAATCATTAACTCGGAAAAGCAACACAAAAGAAGGTGAATTACTTTCAAAAACCTTTCTTGTAAAATGTTTTTCTCTTTTATTTACTATTGGTTTATTGCTTTAATCGCTGCTTCAAAATCGGCTATTTCCCAAGCATTCTCTATCGAATGTTCCCCAATTCTTGTTCTACAAAGTCCACTCATATAACCACCCACACCCAAATGCGCTCCAAAGTCATTTGCAAGGCTTCTTATATAAGTGCCAGTGCCACAAACCACTTTTATGTGCACAATCGGCAGTTCAATCGCTTCAATTTCAAATAGCTTTATGGTTACGGGGCGAGCATCTACTTTCACTTCTATACCTTTTCTTGCAGAAAGATACAAAGGCTTACCATCTTTCTTAATAGCAGAGTGTTGCGGAGGAATTTGCAATATATCTCCCGTAAAAGGAAGGGTAGCAGCTTGTATTTCCGCTTCGGTAAGGTGACTAGTATCTTTAAAATTGGTAGGATCGGTTTCTAAATCGTAGCTAGGGGTGGTGCTTCCGAGGGTAAAACTACCCACATATTCTTTTTCCATGCCCATATATTCATTTATTTTCTTGGTAAACTTGCCCGTGCAGATAATAAGCAATCCCGTAGCCAAAGGATCCAATGTACCAGCATGACCCACCTTCGGCGTTCTCACAAGATTGCGCACTTTACGTACCAAATCGAAGCTCGTCCAACCTATCGGTTTATTAAAAAGGAGCACTTCTCCTTCAGCAAACTGTGCAAGCGAGGTTATATTCATATATATTGAAATAGAAAGTAAATACTAAAAATCAATCTAAAAATTAAGGGCTGCAAATAAATGCCATTGCCATGGAAGGAAGGGATATTTTTTATTTTTAGAGGCAAAGAGGGGATAGGCGAAAGAGGCTAAGAGGGGAGAAGAGGTAAAAAGAACACCCCCATTTAAATGTCACTACTATAATAGATGGGAATTGTGGCAAGGAGGGCAATAATAAACAAATCAATAACCACTGGCTTTAGCCTGTGGGTTAAAAAAATTGCAAGAATGGCTTTAGCCAAAACAATCTGAATGTCCTTTTTCGAATAAGTTGGGAGAATAGGATTTATGAATAAGCATCTTAATAAAATCCTTCTTTGGATTTCAACCCATCGAAATTGAACATATTTCCATTAAGACCTGACATGTTTCCAAATCCTATCTATTCTAAATAGAAACCTATCAATTCTAAACTAAAACCTAATATTTCTAGTTAAACCACTCCCAAATCCCATTAAAACATACCCTAAAAACGGCTTTTTAGATACAAAATGGATGTTTTTGGGCGATGAAAACCAAATTATTAAAAAATTTTTTTGGTGGAGATCAAAATTCTCCTCTTTTCTCCTAATTTAGCTCCTTTATAAGTAAACAAATATTTTATTAACTTCTTAAATTCTATTTTATGGCAACATACATTTGGCCATCGGGGTTTAATAATCAACAAGAGATTCTACCCCAAATCGTTACAAGAGACACCACATTAGGTGCAGACAGTCCTATTCGAGCTTTTTTGAGTAAACGCGGCATCAACCTCATTCAAATGACCGCCGATTCCAAAGAAGCAAAAACGCACGATTCAAAAAGGATTGACTTTGAAGGAAAATCCAAACAGTCTATCGAACAAAGAAATGTCTTGTTCAGACCCATTTGGAAAACTACCCAATCTATTTTTCAAGCATTAAAAGATTATTATGGTGAAGATCATTATGCATCTGTGCAAGATTTTGGCGCCGAAGTAGGAACAGATGGGAAAATGCTTTACCCCTCCGATTTTGCAAGCAGAGCGATTATTGTAGAAAGGCTCATAGAAAAACAGAATTCCTTCCCAATTCTGCTAATCTAAGTCCATTAGCAGCGTTTATTAAAGCAAACAAAGTAGATTTTAAAGAATTAGATACCAATTTAAAGGCTGCCATTAAGGCAAATACTGATGCTAAATCATTTAAAGACAGTGCAGAAAAAGAAACATCCCTGCGCAATAAGCTATGGCTACCCGTATTTGCCAACATTAAATTAATAGCAGGCAATCTTAGTGCTACTTATCCCAACGATCCTAAAGAAATAGGTTTATGGGGATTACCAATTGTGGTTACTTCCTCAAAAAATAAAGTGAGCGAAGGCACCGTTTCGCCAAACGGTTCCATTAAAAAGAATGTGAAAAAATTAGGCTCTTATTTAGAAAACACTGGTGAGACTGACTTAGAAGTAAAAGGCGGAGGAAAAAAGCAAACAGCCGTTACAGTTTTAAAACCAGGTGAAAAAATGGTATTGCAAAAAGGTTTTAGTGTAACGATAGTAACCAATAATGATGCACTATTAAAAGGTAAATTTAGAATTTACTTACCATAAGAAATTGATAAATATCTCTATTAATAAAAAGGTTCTTTCCTAAAAAAAGAACCTTTTTTATTAGGTGTAAATCCCTAGTATTTACATAAAAAAACAGACTTATATGCATAAAAAACAGACTTATATGCATAAAAAAGAGACTTGTATGCATAAAAAAGTAAGTTGTATGCATAAAAAACAGAGTTGTATGCATAAAAAAGTAAGTTAGTTACATAAAAAAGTTACCTGATTGCATAAAAAGTAAAGGTAAAAACAGGTGAAAGTGTGCAGAGTAGCTGGCCACTTGGCAAAAGATAGTAAACACTGAGATAAAATAATATGATTACTAATATTTTAGATTTATATAAAATTAAGTTTGAAACAATTTTGGTTGAAGGAGTTAAGCAAATTCAAGTAAGTTCAGAAATAATACCATTTTTAACTGGATTTTTTTTAAAGCTTTACCCCGAATTTCTTGTAGATGAATTAATCCCTGAAATTAATAAAGCAATAAATGGACAATCATTTGATCAAGATGGAGGTGGAATTTATCATTATTTAAAAATTGATAAAACAATATCATATTTTTATTACGATCAAAATAATAAATACTCAATTCCAACAATTGACTTAAAAGAAATTCTTTTATCATATGTAGAATGGATTACAAATAATGGGTTGGTTGATTTTATTTAAGTAAAAGAACGGGAATTATTCAAATTATTAAAAATGTCACACTGGCGCAAGTGTTCAGCGTAGCTGGTCACTTGTGTCTACTAAACAAGCCAGTTTGTAACTGGCATTCGCTAAGATAAAAAAAGATTATGTCAAGCAAATACAAAACAGGAGAAGCCGAAATGGCACATTTTGTCACTTGTACAGTGGTAGGTTGGGTAGATGTATTTAGTAGAGAACTGTATAAAGAAATCATTATTAAAAGCCTAGCTTATTGCCAACAGGCAAAAGGGTTACGAATACATGCTTATGTAATTATGACCAATCATTTGCATTTGATAGTTTCCAGCAATACAAATCCCATAAGCAATGTAATGCGCGATTTCAAAAAATATACTTCCAAGCAGATTATAGAAGCTATTGAAAGCAATGAAAAAGAAAGCAGAAAAGAGTGGATGCTCAATTTATTCAGGTTTGTAGGAAGTAAAAATAGTTCAAATAAAGAATACCAGTTTTGGCAACAAGGCTTCCATCCCATTCAATTAGATACGGTAGAAAAGCAGCAACAGCGATTGCTTTATTTGCACGAAAATCCTGTACGAGCAGGAATTGTTTGGCTTCCGCACGAGTATAAATACAGCAGTGCTTATCAATATTATAATGGTATAGTTGAAGGGATATTACCGATTGTTCCTTTATAGTTTTTTTGTGTCTTGCACACGCCAGTTACAAACTGGCTTATTTTGTAGGCACAAGTGACCATCTAAAGCTGAACACTTGCGCCAGAGGAAGTTGATAAAATAGTAAGTGAAGAATAAGGAATAAATATCCGTAACACATATTCAATAATACATATCACTTCTATAAACTAAATAATAAAAACAAAATTTATGACATTATCTCCCCAAGAGTCAAACGCGTTTTTCAATGCAATGCTAAATCTGCTATTTTTTGCAGGGCAAAAAGAAGGTTTGGTTAATAAGAATACAACGCTTCTACAATTTATAAAAGAAAAAATGGAATTAAAAGTCAAATGTTGGGAAGCTGTAACGAGCAACATAAACTTATTAGATGATTTCCTTGCTACAGCTGATAATATCCTTGTAGAATCTCAAATTGAGTTACTAAAAGGCATACATAAGAAAATAAAAGGCGATTTTATTATTTTAAGATGTCTAAAAAACTATGCAATATTTATTCATACTGAAACAAATAAGGTATATGCAGTAAAAGCGTTACAAGAACCTTTTGATTCATTCTTCGATAGGTTTCCTGTGATGGTTAATACAAGCATATTTCCATATAAAGACTTTATAGTTTATGATGGTTTCTTTAGTAGGTATAATGTTCAATTTGGATCAGGCATAAAAAGTAATTTAGAAAATATATACAAAACAGCCAAGTTGAAGAAAGAGATAATAACAAGGCTTGATTAATCTTAATTTTGAAGAATGATTAATTAAAGAAATACAATTATGGATAAAGAAGAAGCAATAAATATTGCAAAGACTTATTTAGAATTAATAAGAAGTAAATACGATATAAAGCAAACGCTTTTATTTGGTTCTTTTGCCAAAGGAACAAGTAATGAAGATAGTGATATAGATATAGCCATTGTTATGAATGAAACGACTAGCATAATAGATATACAAATTGATTTAATGAAACTTCGCAGAAAAGTAGATTTGCGTATTGAACCCCATCCATTTAAACAAGTTGATTTTATAAGAAACAATCCTTTGGTAGATGAAATTTTAAAATATGGAATAGCCATTTAAATAGGGTTATTCTAATCAAGACAAATAAAATAGAATGACTTATATCATATAAACAATCCAATTTACAACTATCATTCGCTTAATTAAATAAACACTCTAGCACTGATACATATTCTAAAAGATAATAATCCATCACACCGAAAAATCAAGCACAATATGTATTATTCAACTAACATTGCACCAATAATTTTATTGAATAATTACAACCTTAAATATGAACGTTTATTTACACAAAGCATTAATTCTTAGTTCTTTTTTATTATTTGCTTTTGGAAGCAATGCACAAGTAAAAATTTTATTTGATGCCACAAAAGCAGAAACCGCAGGAAGTGCCAATTGGGTAATAGATGCCGATTTACATAATTTATTTTGGTCTAATAGAGGTACCGTAACTGCTACAGGCACAAAAGCCAATGCGCAACAAATACCAACTCCGGCACAAAACACAGTAAATGCCAATACTATAGAAACCTATTGGGAAGGAGCTCTGTCTAGTTGGGCAATTGATTGTGTAAACAAAGGTTATATAGTAGAATCATTGCCTTACACAGGTAAAATCACTTATGGAAACAGTAGCAATACGCAAGATTTAAGCAAATACAATGTGTTTGTTGTTTGCGAACCCAATATCAAGTTTACAGATGCAGAAAAAACAGCTATGTTAAGTTTTGTAAATGCAGGTGGTGGTTTATTTATTATATCAGATCATGCAGGTTCAGATAGAAACAACGATGGTTTCGATTCCCCAACTATTTGGAATGATTTCTTTAATAACAATTCAGTAAAAATAAATCCATTTGGAATTAGTTTCGATACCACCAATCCCAATGGAGGCGCTTATCCATCAGATATGAGTCAAATAACATCCAAATTACTTACAACAGCCAATCCAATTACCAAAGGAACTTATGGCACATGTACTAAAGTGAAATTCAATGGAGGTACTTCTATGGTAATTAATACCAATGCCAATAGCACAGTAAAAGGAGTAGCTTTTGCAACACAATCTGCTGTTGGAAATACAAGTGGCGTTTTGTGTGCTTATGCAACTTATGGCAAAGGGAAGATAGTAGCAATTGGAGATAGTAGTCCCTGCGATGATGGAACAGGTGCTCCAGGTATTACTTTATATGTAAGTTATAAAAACGAGCCTTCTGTAGGGGATAATCATCGTTTTTTATTCATGAATGCAACAATTTGGTTGGCTACATCTACACTTCCAGTAAAATTTGTAAGTGCCAATGGAAAAAATAGTCAAAACAATACATCTATTTCATGGCAAGCAGATGAATCCAATATGCAAGCCAATAATTACCAAATAGAAAAATCAATTGATGGGAAACATTTTTTTGCAGCAGCAACAATAGCTTCTAAAAACCAAACCATAGGCATTGCCAATTATACTTGGAGTGTAAAAGATAACATCGAAGCCCCAGTTTATTATAGAATTGGGGTAAATGAAAATGGAGTATTTAGTTATTCATCTACTATTACCATCAATCCTTCAAGTACAAAAGCAACTATTAAAATATATCCAAATCCTTCACCTGCTCATTATGCAGGTATTTATACAATTGAAAGTGTTACAATAGGTAATACAGTTGTAATTAGAAATGAAATAGGGAAAGTTTGCTTTCAAAATAAAGCCAATTCAAATACCGTTCAATGGAATGGCAATGATAAAAGCGCGCAAAAAACACCAAGTGGACTTTACTTCGTTTCAATAATGAATAATGAAAGTGGAGAAGAAAAAATAGTAGGAAGAATAAGTAAATAAGAAAGTAATTTATCTCAAAAGCTATTAATCTTGCACCAATGCAATGGTTAATAGCTTTTTTTATTCCAGGCATTTATTTCAAACATTAAAAGAAAAACAACTAATTCACTTTCTATTTAAGAATATTAATACATGATTGCTCCTAGTACGATAGAACAAATAAAAAGCCGCCTCGATATCATTGATGTGGTTGGTGAGTTTGTAAAACTTAAAAAACGGGGAAGTAATTATTTGGGCAATTGCCCATTTCATAATGAGAAAACACCATCCTTCAACGTTTCTCCCGCAAAAGAAATATACAAATGCTTTGGTTGTGGCAAAAGTGGTAATACCATCACTTTTGTTATGGAGCATGAAAAGCTAAGCTACGTAGAAGCGCTTAGATGGTTGGCAGCAAGGTATAAAATTGAGATTGAAGAAACACAAATAAGCGATGACCAAAAGCAGCAAATACAAATAGCTGATAGTTTGTATGTAATAAACAATTTTGCTGTAAAGTTTTTTGATGAACAATTATTTGAAACTACCGATGGCAATGCTGTTGCAATGTCATATTTGAAACACAGAGGTTTTAGAGAAGAAATTATCAAGAAATTTCAAATAGGATACAATCCACCACAAAAAGATACACTCGCAAAAGCATTAATTGCCAACCAGTTTAATAAAGATTTATTACCTAGAACAGGGTTAGTAGTATTAAGGAATGAAACAGAGTGGACAGATAATTATAGGGGGAGAATAATATTTCCAATTCATAGCAATAGTGGTAAAATATTAGGGTTTGGTGCGCGAGTAATTGGCAAAGCAGAGAAAGCACCAAAGTATATCAATACACCCGAAAATGAATTGTATTCAAAAAGTAAAATTCTCTATGGGTCATTCTTTGCAAGAATGGCTATTGACAAGCAAGATGAATGTTTGTTGGTCGAAGGATATACAGATGTGGTGAGTTTGCACCAAGCCGGAATTGAAAATGTAGTAGCAAGTGGGGGCACCTCTTTAACTATTGATCAATTAAGGCTAATAAAGAAATACACCAACAACCTCACCATTATATATGATGGCGATAGCGCAGGCATCAAGGCAGCATTGCGTGGCCTAGATATGGCTTTGGAAGAAGGACTGAACGTTCGGTTGGTACTTATTCCAGATAATGAAGATCCTGATAGCTATGTAAACAAAGTAGGAACAGAAGCTTTTCAAAAATTTGTAAAAGAGAATAAGAAAGACTTTATCATTTTTCAGCTAGAAGTAATGCTGAAAGATGCAGGTAACGATGTAAACCAAAAAAACATCTTAGTCAACCAAGTTGCAGAAACAATTAGTAAAATAAACAAAGCAGAAGATTTTACTAAACAACAAGCCTATATAAAACAATGCGCAGCGCTTTTAAAAATTGATGAAGGAGGTTTAATTACTTTAGTCAATAAGCTAAAAAAAGACAAAGCAGCTAAAGAAGATAAAAAACAAAGTCAAGAAGATATTTTTCAACAGATAAATGGAGAATTAGCTGAAGATAGTGCTTCTGAAGCGCCCAATCTTTTTATTAGTCTTGATGATAAGTATGAAAAGAATGTATTAAGGGTATTAATAGAATATGGTCTTACAAAATTCAATGAGGAGCAAACGGTAGCAGATTTTGTTTTTAGTGAAATTATTCATTTCCCTTTCGATTCGCCAGAGCTTGCTTCTATTTTAAGATTGTATAAAACAGAGTATGAAGAGGGAAGAAGCCCAAGTACGAAAACACTACTATATCATGAAGATAATTCCGTTAGAGAACTAATTATAAACATTACTTTATTCCCTTATGAGCTTAGTAGCAATTGGGATAAATTGTATGTTGGGAAAACAATTACAACACAAGATCATTCATTGGAAGACGTAAATATGAGTATAAATTACTTTAAACTCAGAAAGCTAAAAAAGATGATAGATCAAAATCAATTAGACATGGAAAATGCCACAATTGACGAACAAATGCGGCTTATAAAAATCCATAAAGACTTAAAAGAGATAGAAAGAGAAATCACAAAAAAACTAGGCACAGTTATTTTAAAATAAATTTTACAATAATTTATTATCGTATTGTTAAACCTATATATTTGCAAAGCATTTGAACTGGTTTTTATCAAAATAAATGCGATGACCTCTAACGATTGTCTTCTTTATGAAATCAGAATTGCCTGAAAAAATTCTGTTTCTTTTCTGACCTCTAACGATATTATCTTGCTAATCTAACGGTTGCTGCCTTATGAAGTGATTTCTTAATCACTTCTTTTTTTTGCTTGCTATTAAGCAAATGTATAGTCTTTAAATGCTTATTTAAAACCGAATATTTGTTAGTTTAAAGACATCAAACTTTCAATTCATTCTTTGAAACATATAGTAGTATTGAGTTTTGTATTTTTTTAATACTTACAACCAAGTGGTATTTTTAATTAGTATTGACAATAAAAGAAGATAGTTTAATTAGTAAATATCAATACAATCAATTCCCATTATAATATAATTATATTCTAAAGCTTGTTGCTTGATTCTAAGCAACACCCTATATTAGCAACTATTTTAAAACTGTATTTATATGTCAAAGAGGAAAAGCGACAGTGAAAAGTTTGATAAGAAATTGTTTTATTCAAATCCTGAAGAATGGAATGAGAAAACAAATAAAATGATAAAGGAAGAAATGGAAACTTGGGATGAAATAAAGAAATGTAGAGTTTCTTATAATCCTGAATCAGTAAATAGATTTATTGATTACTATGCTACGAAGCAGGTAAATGCCATAAAACATGGATTTGAAAAAAATAAGAATAAAGAATACGATGAAGACGAGGAAGATGATTTGTCTTTAATGGACAATGCGTTCAATCATTTGGGGATTATTCAACATAAAAAATTATTTGATTTACAACTTCAATGGCGTGCAAAACTGATAGAATTGCCTGATGTAAATATTACTTTCGACTTTGAAATAATTGCCGAGGATATTCTCAATTCGAAATTATTAACGCCAATATCTGTAGAAGAATTTAATTTATACATCAGCTTCCTTGAATCTTGTTTATATAATGACGATGATTACCAACCTGATAACATTTACGAGTTTCAAAATTATTCTGAATTAAAGGGTTGGAGACTTAAAAATGATGATGTTGAAGATAATGATGATGATTTTGAGGATTGGGACTATTTGCCAGATTGGTATGTATTTCATAATACACAAACTGGTAATGAAAAATACTTGCTTTTGCCTGATATCAAAGGTGAAAAGGAAATGTTTTATAGAACCAGAAAAACACCTGATGAAGCTGAAAAATTGGAAAAGGAAAGATTGGAAAATCCTACAAAGCTTTGGATGAATGTTTTTGAAGACGAATTGATTGAAAAACTGATGTTTAAATATGAATCTGCAAAAACTATTAAAGCTTTTAAAACATATAAATATGACCAAGACTATTATGAAAATTTAGATAATCTGGAAGAAATGACTTCTATTTTATTAAAGTCTAAAGAAAAAATACCTATCCCAGCTTGTGAAGATTGGTTAGTGGGTATAAAGAAAGCTTTTAGAAACTACCAAATAAAACAATTAATTGGTGCATTGAAAGATGCATACAAGCAGTATCTAATGAATATATCTTTAAATATTGCTTTTTACAATGACAATTCTCGTAGCATGGCTTCGTTAAGAGAAACCTATTATGAACAAATTTTTAGAGGTAGAAGATTAGAAGGAGAATCTGAAAATTTTGACTATTAATTGCAGCATTTAATAAGTGCTCAGTTAAGGCTCAATGTTGTATCAAAATAAATTTAATGAAGGAAATAAGAACAAAAAGGGAAACAAGCTACACGATTAAACGAGGAATTCGAGATAAGCGAGATGTAAAAAGAACTATTTTTTATGGAAGTATGTTTTTATTGCTTGCAATTGCATTAATCGTAAAAAGATGTACAAGTCCTGCTTTTCAAAAGCCTAAGGTTGCTTTTAATGCGAATACACAATATAAAGATTCAACATTTAATTGGATTGATGCCACCCCCTTTTTTACAAGTCATGCAAAATGTAGGATGGCATGTAGGCACATAAATGAACAAGAAGTTGCCGATATTTTAAAAGGTGGTCGTATCAATTATCAAAAGAGCAGACTAGATCTTCCAGAATGCGAGAAAAAGTATGCTGTGGATGGAATAACTAAAAACAGTCACCATTTGCGAATAGTAGCTGCTCATTGTGGAGATATATTAACTATCATCACTTGTATTGATTTGAATCAAGATTGGAATTGTCATTGCGGCGGTAAGGACACAACTGCTAATGCTTGGTAAGAAATTGGCGCTATTCTCTTTCTAAATTATTTCTAATTAGATATAAGTAATCAGTCAAAATTAAATTTAATTTATTACGTTATTTATACGTGTCAAGAAGAATAAAGCAAATATCGTTATCAGAGGAAGAAAAGTCTAATTTAGAGTATGGATTTAAGTATGATG
>Ga0114959_10001475_pt1 | contig 20496 bp, 19 predicted proteins | sample C_130625_EF_Meta_FD_87317 | JGI IMG/M metagenome (GOLD analysis project Ga0114959, IMG submission 87317) | Freshwater microbial communities from Lake Croche, Canada to study carbon cycling - C_130625_EF_MetaG | ecosystem: Environmental > Aquatic > Freshwater > Lake | place: Lake Croche, Canada... | reverse complement strand
TTTTCATATAAAAAAAATAAAAACAAGTCAATCAAAAGATGGGAGATATAAAAAAGAATCAGGACAGTTATTTGAAGTGAAAAAGAAATGTCAAGTAAACCCTATTTGTTTACAGAATAAAGTATCTTTACACGGGTACGGAATAACCGAAAAGATGTTAAATACATCTTGGGCGAATGAAAACAGAGATGAAGTGAAAATAGATTACAAACAGTTTACGAAAGAAGTTGAAAAATGTTTTTTTTATACAAAAGAGATATTTTTCTATTTTTCACCTGATAACATAATGATTAAATTTAACAATCCAACTATATCTTTGGTAATACAGTATATCAATGTAATACTTGGTCAATTATTTTTAAATTACTCTTTTATCCTCACGTTAGAAGAAGAAATGAATATAAAAAAATATGAGATTATCAATGTCATTAATGAATTACAAACATTATGGAAAGCAAGTTATTGCAACACAAAACAAGTTAGGAAATCGATGATCATTAAAAACTATTTTGATACTATTCCGTGTATTAGATTTAACGTGAATAAAGAAGTATTTTTAATTGATATATACGATAATATCGTTAAGATAGACAATACAGATAGAGAAGATTATGCTTATATAGAGGAAGGGTTTAGTAATGATAAACACGAGTTTGTCATGATTGAAAACTTGGACTTTCATTTTAAAATGGAATCAACCGATGCTCTTATTTATTACGACGATACAGATAGAAGTTACGAGATTTATACCCACCCAGCAAATATTTATATTGATGAAATTGTGAATGGGATTTTTACAAGAACGAATTACTTACAAATAACGAAAGAAAATTTATTTATTTCAGAAAAAGGGATGGATAAAGATAAAATAAATAGAATCAGACATACATTAACCGAGGTAGAAATAAGAAGAATAGTGAATCATTTTTATAGCGATTTTAATATCGAACATTTAAGAGAGTTAAAAGGATATCTTATCTATCGTGAAATGATTACGAAAGAATGTGAAAAGAAAGGGGAATGGTTTAGAGACTTTTTTATTAATTTTTTAAACATTACATATGATGAAAAAAAACCTATCATTTTCAAGATAGAACCGACTCAACTTTCGTCTATAAAAATAAACAACTGTTTTATTTCACTAGATGATGATTTGGAAAGGGAAAAAGTGAATATTGACATTTTTCATAATTACCATTTGAATAAAGAAAAATCAGACTATTATAACCTGTCAATAAAGTTTTTAGATAAAATGAAATTGTATAGCAAAGAAGTCCAGAAAAAAGTTCATATCAGTGGCTCTATCACAAATGCGTGGATGAAATGTTGGGAAATGATTCATGTATTTGAACTAGTACCAAAGAATCATAGTAATTTTACTATTTTTTGTAATGCGGAATTTCCAGGAGCTTTTATTTTAGCCTTAAACCATTTTATCAAAACAGAGACGTCTAATAAACAGTACGAATGGTATGCGAACAGTTTATGGCCCACAGATGATACAAAACATAAAGAGATATTCAAAGACCATTTTAAATTATACGAAAAATATAAAAATAGATGGCTAATGACACCAGAGAATAAAGGAGATATTACGGATTTAAAAATGATTAAAATTATAGAAGATCGTCTATCTGAAAAAGTTGATTTATATACTAGCGATATCGGGACAGGAGTGGAAGAAAACCAAGAAATAAATGAAACGATTTATAATCTGGGACAAGTTATTTGTGGTTTAAAAACGCTTAAAGATGGTGGTACGATGGTTTGTAAAATGTTCACTTTTTTTAAACCGTTTAATATATCATTATTGAAACAATTATCAAAAGTCTTCAAAGAGTTTTATATCACAAAACCGATGGCAAGTCGTCCTGCGAATTCTGAAATATATGTGATTGGAAAAGGGTATACAAAAAATCAAGATATCATTGACTTATTGGTTCAGTATTTAATAGATTGGAAAGAAGAAACGGTTTATGATTTCATTGAACCTATTTCAGAAGATTTTTATTTAAAAACCGTTTATATGTTATATTATATCTATGAAAGACAAATCTATTTTTTAAAAAAAAATATGTGTTTTGTAAAAGCTCTTTACGAAAAGAAAATAAACAAGTTTTTTCAGATCTTTAAAATACAATCTTTAAAAGACCAAGTCGATGATTTATCGAACAGACAGGGTATAGTCGACGAATGGAAAAATATATTTCCAATTCCCTTTTTAGAAAAACGAGATGATTTATAAATTTATTTTATTTTACAATAAAATAAATGGCTACAGTTTTTAAACTTAATATCAATGATACGTTAAAATGGAATCAAGGATTACAGCTTATTAACAATAATTCAAGTTGTAATATTAAATTATCAATAGACGATTTGATGGATAAATATTACCCATATTTAAAAGCAGTTGATAGTAAAGAAAAAATTCTTTTTAGAACTTTATTTGACGAGTATGGAGGAGACTTGTCAGATCAATCTCCAGAATATGCCTACGTTCTTGCATTTATTTTAGGATGTAAAGATTATATAGGATCTCATAAATGTGTATATAATACAGTTACAGATATTGGAGAAATTGGAAAAGAACAAACATGGTATCAAGTCATGAGAAATATTGTAAAAGATGTAAATAAAACTGAAAAAAATCTTAAAGTAATAGCATCTCCAGATCCATACCCTGATTTCATGTCTTACCCTGACGAAAATGTGAAAGAAGGTTGCGGTAAAGTGATTCCAAAACCGAAACCAAAGCCGAAACCAGTTTGTCCAGTTTGTCCAGTTTGTCCAAAGTCTCCAGTTTGTCCAGTTTGTAAACAAAATTTTAAATCATCTGAAGAAAAACCTTCTGAATATAACAAATTGTTTTTTGTATCCAGTATCGTCGCATTGTTATTTATCATATTCTCTAACAATATGCTTTATGAAGCTAGCAATTATCTCACCTCAGTCACGATGTATAACAACTGTCCAACCAATATAGGAAATGTGATACATGCATCTATCTTATTTTGTGTATTTTTTGTGATCTATAGATATATCGTTAAATCCGATTGATGATAGAATATTCTCCATTTGTCTCTAAAAAATCGTTTATTTTTCTTTTAATTTCTTCCGTCTCCAATTTTTTACAAGAATAGAAATCAAATGCAATCAAGTTGTTTTCAGGGTAAGTATGTATAGATAGATGACTTTCCCCTAATAAAAAAAATAAACTAAGACCTTGTGGCTCAAACTGATGATAAGCAGTATGTAAAATAGTATGGTTTAAATCAATCAACAGTTTCTGAAAAAAAACAGTATAATCTTTAATTGTCAAAGAATGTACTTTGTCTGTATTCAAGTCACTAATTAAATGTATTCCCATATTTTATTATAAGTATCCTCATAAATATAAAATTGATTTTTTATTTTATATTTAAAAAAGAAATAAACTAATAAAAGCAATCCAAAAATGAGCTTCGATAACACCCAAATTACTTCGGCTTCTAGCTATGATGTTAACAATATCGTCTACTCCAAACCAAGAGATGGATCTATCCCAAACAGTTCTGTCGTTTTCAAACGTGTTCAAATGGGTACTAGAAACCCTGATGGATCTCTCGGTGAACTAATATTAGAAACAGAGCGTTTATTTTCATTCGGCTTATCTCCTAGCGTAAACATGACAACTGGAAAAACAGACGGTTATACGTTAGCTCTATGTATGTGGAGTATGGACGCGCCTACTAAAAAAGAGAAAGAGTTTACAGATACGTTTAACAGAATCTGTGAAAATGCATCAGAATACATTCTTAAACACAGAGACGAAGTATGCAAATATGAATTAGAAAAAGCAGACTTGAAAAAGTTTAACCCTCTTTACTTAAAAAAAGACAAGGGAAAAATCGTAGAAGGAGCGAGTCCAATGCTCTATGCAAAAGTTTTACAAAATAAAAAAACAGATTCAATTACAAGCATTTTTTATGATGAAAACGGTCGTGATATGGATCCAATGTCTTTGATGAATAAACAATGTCATGTAAAAGCAGCGATTAAAATCGAAGGAATTTTTATTGGAAGCAAAGTAAGTTTACAAGTGAAATTGTATGAAGCTGAAATTCGGTTAAAAGAATCAGGTGTAAAAAGATTGCTAAGACCTATTCCTATTCCTAGTTCTAATGGAGTTGAATTGACTGCTTCTAGTTTAGAACATTTAAATATGGGTAAAAAAGAAGAAGAAGAAGATGATAAAGGGTCTTTAAAAGATGAAGATGTAAAAGATGAAGATGTAAAAGAAGAGTCTAAAAAGAAACCGGTGAGACGTGTGCAACAAAAAAAATAATTTAATTTACGATTTATATCATTTATACAAATGATATAAAAATTTAATAATATAATAAATGAGCTATAAAGTATTTGACGAATATAACAAATTCACAAATTGTAATCGAATGAATCTAGTAGGAGATAGTAAAATAAAAATCCCCGTTTTCTCTGGGTTAGCATTTAAAAATCCTTACCCCGTTAAAAATAATGATATGAGGATTTTACCACCTGCCAATACATACAGTATCGATTATAAAACTTTAGGGAGAGAAAGAATGTGAAGGAGAAGAAAATTGAAAAAAAGCTGAGTTAGAGTTCAATAAAGATTGAACAGATTGGTATGATGGTCCAGTAACACCACTCATACCAGTCACACTACTAAGAGGATAAGGGACTTCAGCCATTAAAAGAGATACATTTGTATTTTTAGAAACAACTCCCTTGTTACTCGACTCACTTGTCACAGATGGGTTAACAGTATTTGAAATTGAAAAATTTGGATTGGAATATGACATTTTCTTTAAGGTATTATTTTTATTTTTTTTTTTAAAAAAAAGTAGCATATTTTTGGCAAATAGGTTTTCGAAACTGTCTCAGTTTTTGAGCAAAATCTCTGCACTCATCTACTGTTAAATCCCCTTCGTTTAATTTTTTTGCTAAATCTAAAAAAATAGATCTAAATTGAGCTAGATATTCATCTAATTCTTGTGTATACTGTTTTTTCTTATCTAATGTGATTGCTTCTTCCAAGAACCCTTCTATTAATAAACAATGTTTTTTAATACAATCATTACACTGTCTTGCTTTTTGGAATAGATGATCTTCTAATAAAATCGAATTTTTAGCAACTTCTCTGAGATTGAATTGAGGATCAAGTATTTTATCTAATTTTTTATCTTTTCCACATACACTTACACCGCTATCATCTAGACCGCATACTTCCGTATGAACATTCTTGTCTTTAATCACTTTTTCTTTTTCTTCTTTTGGTAACTGGATGTCTGTATAAGGTTTGGCATTTACATCCATATCTCGATTCCCGATTAAGAATTGATTGTATCGTGATGAATATAAATCGTCTTGTAAAGGATTGCCATAAGAATAATCCATTCTTTCTTTTAAATCATTCTCGTCTTTAGCGTATACAACATTTTCGTATTGGATAGAAGGTTGTTTAAAGAAAACTCTATCGTCTAAAATTACGTTTTTATATTTATGATATGACATACTATATTTATTTTAAAAAAAAATAATTCTATAAAATGAGTAATACATGATTCTAGTTCATTTTTATTTTGATAAATTAATTTAAATGATTTATCAAAATAAAAATGAGTAACCGTCGTTTTATCGAAATCTCAAGTAGCAATCGCAACCGTAACCAATACCCAAGTCCTGCAGAATTTGAAATTCCGTTTTCTCCTTCTAGATCTTTAAATACTATTGTTACAACAAAAGGTTATTATTCGACTAATGCAAACAAGGTATTGTCACAGACAATAGATATAGCAGACCCAGTTATAAACGGGGTAGTATACTACCAGTGGTATGGATCAAATGGGTTATACAATTCAGGTGTTATTACCAATGTATCAGGACCTGTTGGCACTTACGTATACGACCTATCTGTTTCACTTGTTAATTCTACTATAACAACTGGGTATAATGTATATATCAATAATAGTTTAATGGGAACAGTTTCTGCAGGTAGTACAACAAGTCTTATTAAATTTCAATCAGCAGTTGAGGTTCAAATACCTATCAATTCGACTCTTGTGATCGTAAATAATACCAATAATATCGATTCATCTACCATCCAATCACCTTATTCAAGTTCAAATGGTATATCCTCTTTTTATGTAAATGTATCTGATCTCAAATGTCCTTATAAAACTGTATTAAATTATTATACTGGATATATGTTGTATATAACAACTTCAGCTGGTACATCTCAAGCAGGTATTATTAAATCTTATACTCCAAGTACAGGTCTATTCACTGTTGTATCGCCATTACTGACTACACAGACATGGTCAGGAGGAGCAGTTGTGACAATTGTAGATCCAAGTAATTGCACATCTTCTCCTATTACCGACTCAGTTGGAGGAACGATTTATGTCCGTAACGAAAAGACTCTTGTTTTACCATTTATTGATGCTTCTGGTAAAAATATACTAGAATATGATCAATCTTACAATGGATATTATGCTACTTACGAAAAAGGGACAATTTTTAATTATAGCAAAGTAGTTTCTTATGATTTTTTAACGAATACACTTACACTAGAAAATTCTTTTCCAGATTGGGACCCCTCTAATCCTTTTTATACTCTACGCAAAACATTACCCGCTCAATTGCTAAAAACGATATCTGTCACACCATATTCAGGAACTGTCAGTTTGAATAGTACTGGCAATGTACTTTTCACGAATACGAGTATACCTTCCAACTTCAATTATAACGGACTTCAAATTAATATATCAGGTCAGTCAATCAATAACGTCGTTTCGTACGATGCGACAACAATCACATTGCAAACACCACTTAATGGCACAGTTCTTAGTGGAACAACTTATACTATTTTATTACAATTCAATCAGGAGTTGAATCTATCAAACTGTATTTTCTTATCACAATCTGCAAGCAATTCAGATAATTATTATAACGGACAGTACATTTACGTTTACTCGCAACAAATAGCTGATAATAAAAATACATCGTTAAAAAATATCCAAGGAGTTTGTTACTATATTAACTCTTATATTGGAAATGGACATAATGTTTGTTTCATTTCGCCAGTAAACCCTCCGAGTTTAAATGGAGCAACATTGTATTATCCCAGTTATAATAGTGAAGTGACTAATTCACAACCAAGTCCTGGGACGATAATCAATATCGTTTCTTTTTCAAATGATAATTATACCCCCTTGATTTATAATGGAAGTGTTGTATCACAGAATGAAACAGTGGCTTATGAAATCAGTCTCGTGAATTTAACATTACCCAATATATCATTGAAAACAGGTTCAAGGTTAGCTTATTATCCTTATATTTATGTTGAATTATCTAATGTAACAGCATCAAGTAGTTCTTCTAAAAATGTGATTTATAGCAATAATCCGCATAGCAATCGAGCTTTATTTCTAGTTCCTATTACTGATATCACTGACCCATTAAGATCTCCTTTTATTAAATTGGATGCTGGATCAATGGTTCAAACTGTCAAATTTAAACCGAATGATTGTTTACGTTTTTCTGTTTTCTTACAAAATGGAGAGACGATTCAGACAGTAGCGAGCGATTATTATAGCCCGTCATCACCGAATCAATTGGTTCAAATTGATGCATTATTTGGAATAAAAAGATTATAAAAAAAATATTTTTATTAAACTAAATGAATCTTTTATTGGTATCATCACTAATTCTATTACTGTTATGTTTATACTTTGTCCAAAATAAACCAGTCGATAAACCAGTTGAGCCGTATTATCGTAGATTGCATGGAAAAGGTGAATCTTCGTATAAATGCAAGTCTTGTGTACAAGGGAACGATTTTGATTATATTGCGCAAAAGAAAGAAAGAAAATATGGAGTCCCGTTAGGATGTCAACGAATGTTTTAGACTCTCTCTTTTTGCATTTGCATTGCTTTGGACATTATCGATCCACTTTTTTTAGTTTCTTTTTGTTGTTCTTTTTGTTCATCTTTTTCAATATGTAAATAAGTACCGATTCCATCTTGTTCTAGATCTAAATCTTCAATTGGAGTAAACGTTACCTGTTTGGATTTTTCAGGAGTTTTTACTTCTGGTGTAGAATCTTGTTTTTTCGATTTTAATATTTCTATCTGTCTTTCTAATTCCATCTTTTCTAATTTCTCTCTTTTTAATTCTTGTTCTTTCAATTCATCATTTAATTCATCATTTTTCAATTCAATTTTTTTTTGTAAATTGATAAAAAATTGAAAAGCGTTATCACCTTCAAATATATCATAATTACTTGTCTCTTCATTCATTCGAATAAGACATGGTAAATACTTTATTTTTATCTTTTCGTCTTCAAGGATTTGTTGACGAATCTCTTTATTGTCGATACATACCAAGGTGAGATTTTCTAATATGAAAGGAGAATAAGTTTGCAATTGAGAAATTAATTTCAAAGATTGGCTCGAATATTTACTATGAAGCAGTACATCCATTTTTAAAAAAGAATATATTTTAAATATAAATTAAATATAAAAAATGGAATACGCAAATTATTTAGAAACAGATGATTTGGCATCTTTCTTAAAAAAAAATGTAATGGATACAGATAAAGTATATGATGACAGAATCGATCTTAACCAGTATATAGGATGGGGTACAATTACAGAATGGAATGCTTTGCCTAGAGAAGTATTTACAAAAAGAACATTAAAAATAATAGAGACAAAAGTCTACGAATATCTACTTAAAAGATTAAATAAAAAAATCATTCCATCAGAAAGAGTAATAGTGATTGCTTTATATGGAGTATATAAAAGTCATATACCAAGAACAGGTGACATCTACGGAAAATATTTGGTAGTAGATGAGACTCAAAGAAATGATTACGGATATATCGTGGATAAAACAATCTCGTTATTAGCATCTGGGATAAGTACAGATATAGAGATGCAAGAGGTGAATAGCAAACTTAATATCTGGAATGCGACAGTATTAGGAGATTTTAATGAAAATGGGTTAAGACAATTTCCTCCACTTAAATTGAGAAATAGAGGTCCTGATCGAATGTTATTTCATATGAAATATTAAATTTTTTTTATATATTATAAATGATCTATTTATGTTTCTTGCTCTTATTTATCTGCTCAAATCCAAAAGTTCAAGAGTTATTTTCCCAATCAGTAGGATATAATTCAGTACTATCTGGATTTTTACTAGCTTTTATCTGTTGTCTAGTACTCATCATGGCATCTTCTTTAGCATCTTCTTTAGAAAAAAATGACAAACCGAAAGAACCTTTTTTATTTGAAGTGAGTAAATTCAAACCTTCATGTCATGGACTATACAGAGGAAGACCGAACTCTTATCAATATGATCGTATTGGTTGTAATAAAGGAAAGCCAAATAACTATATTCCATGGTCTATAACTCTTTCAAATAATGGAGATGTAAAATCTTATTGTCATGAAGATAAAGATGCTCCTTTAGGATATGTTGTCAATGATAAAACTACTTTATATGGTAATGAACATTCAGATTATAAATCTTTTGCTTAAAAGATTTTTTTATTAATAATAAATGAAACGTTTATTATTAAATTCGTACCATAATTTGGTATCAAACGTTCCCAAAAAATCATATGCATCCTTATTATCTAAAGATCAACAAGGTATCATATTGTCTAAAGATAATGAAGACTCAATTAAACAATCATTAGACCTATTTGAACAAAACCAATTGCGTGTTTTTGTAGAATCGGTTTTATATGCTTCAAATATTCGATTTAAAAATTCTAGTCTTTTAAAAGACATAAGGGATGAAAATATCATTTTTAATACAAATGATACCATTCTTGGATACGATCTTTCTTTAAATTATGGACAGAATTTATACGGAGAACATTTAATGAAATTACGTTCTGAAATATGGAGAGAAGAATGTTTAAACGAATTAGAAAAACGAAAAAGAGCAGTTAACGAGATTTACAGTTTGTACAAAGACTTGTTAGTTAAACTTATAAATGGAAATGATGATTTATCTGAATATGTAGGTATGCATTATAAAGATATTTTAGATTTAGAACACAGTGTTATCATAGAATTAGATAATCCTTTAGTTGAAATGTATATAAATGGAAATGGATACATTGATAAACGCAACTATAAAGAAGATGATATCAATATGATCAATATGATCAATTTTTTTATAATTCATCCTACAAAAATGGCTGAATATTTACGAGTTAAGTTTTATAAACAATACAATTTATGGGTAGAAGATAGACAGAAAGAAAATTTGACAAAGTATTATCTATCTACTCTATTCAAAGATTCGCAAAAAGTAAAAGAAAAATTAAAAGAATTAGATGTTATCGAACCTCTCGAAAATTTTCTATTATCTGTCAAACAAAAAAGCGATAAATTAAAAGACTATGAATTAACACCTTCTTTTATAGAAGAAAAAGATGTACAAGATATTGTGATAGATAATTTGGAATGGGTTTATAAATCATGTCAATTAGTCACTAATAAAAATTCAAGTTTTATTATTACTACCAACGATTTTCTTTCGCCATTATACAACGATAAGCTAGAAATAGGATTATTAGAATACTCGTCCATTTATCAATACGCAGTTGTTAAGATGTTACATAACATAAAACAAGGAAAAACGATGAAAGAATGTCGACAAAAGATTGAAAAAGGTGATATGTTTGTTGTATATCATCAATTAAAAACAGAATATATACACGATATGGTTAAGTTTACTTCCGAAAATTTATTAAATGAAATGGTTAAAAAATCTTATTTTATCAAGATGTTAGCCCCTTTAAAAAATACAGAAATCATTTATGCAAATGAAAGTGATTATGATTATATTTTAGGAATTGGCAAACTAAAAAATGGAGAGAATTTATTAGGATCTTATCTATCACAATTGTCAAAAGAGATTAAAGACATCCCTAAAAAAGAACAGAAAGAATCAACATTTACAAGTAAACTATTTACAGATCTTCATAAATTCGATTATTCTTTAGAAAAAATAAGTCATCTTTATGAGATGGCCACTCTTTTAAAAACGTATATAAAAATACGGTCATTAGATAGTGCGAAAATGATGTCCATTTCAGATACAGATTCTTGTTTATTTATGTCTAATTTTTTATGTATTAACCGCAATTTACCCGCCAATTTTTATGATAAAAAAATGCCTGATGATTTTAATAGACTCTTGAATATAAAAACAGATAGTGATACTGTATATCTATTATATAAATACATAATAAATTATTATTCATCTTTAGTAAGACTTGAAAAAGAAGATAGTCAAAAAAGATCTTTTGATCAAATCTTATCTAATAAACATATTTTAAATAGTATGGCTACTTCGATTTTAGAAAAAGTAGAAAATAAAGATTATCCTTTTGTATTACCACCAGATGAAAAAATACTATTTAACAGACAATTTATTAACCAGTCTGAAATGTATAAAAGATTCAATCTTAAAAATCAGTCTGATATAGAATACGAAAAATTTAAAATCACCGATGAAAGTGAATACAGTAGTCTAATGCCCAAACATGTTAAAGAAGTAAGACAGATTTTCAAATTGTGGTTTAGTCACGTGAATGTTATCGTAGATGCAACTGCGCACATCGGAGTAGATACTATCAATTTTAGCAAGATATACCCATCCTCTAAAATTATCTCATATGAAATTAACCCAGATACCTTCAATTTGTTAAAAGATAACGTCAAGACGCTCGGAAATGGAAATATTTATGTAAAAAATAACGATTTTTCAGAAGTCTTTTTATCATTAAAAGATGTTTCTTTTGTATATATTGATGCTCCTTGGGGAGGAAAAGATTATAAAAATGTTCCTTTAAATCAATTTGATCTATATTTAAGTGGAAAAAACATAAAAGATATCGCTCGTGAACTGTTAGTAAATAAAATAACCAGTTCTGTTGTATTAAAAGTCCCTTTTAATTATAAAATTTCCGGATTAGAAATGTTTAAAGTAGAACGTAGAGATGTAATAGATAAATCCAGAATATCTTATATCTTATTAAAACTAACTATGAAAAAACAGATGATTCAGAAATTTTTGAAATTAAAGACCTTATTGGTAGACTCTTTTGTTAATATTTTTGAAACGTTACAAACTTTTATTGATGTCAAAGTTGAAAATTCTAAAGGCTTAGGAACAACATATCTAAGAAGATTTGAATTAGATGAAAAAGATATTTTATTTGCTTTTAAATTACTAGGATGGGATAACTTAAACACAAAAACTGATAATATGTTTATACCAAATTTAAACACAGACTTAGTTGAAAAAGTTTCCAAGTATACAGAATCCGAAGAGATGGCATATAAACTCACATTTTTATTACAAAAGTCTATCCAACATATTTTAAACAAAACTAATCATTCGAATTTTAGCCAAATAGTAAGCACGGCTCTTAAGTACAGTAATTCAACTAAAATGAAATATAGTAATATATACAAGGAATATTTAGAAAACTATTTTATGAACGAAAATGAGAGTGATGAGAGTGACGATAGTGAGAGTGATAATGAGAGTAATAAAAGTGATGAAAGTGACATAGAAAGTGATATAGAAGAAAGTGACAGAGAAAGTGATAGTGAATAATAAATTATATAAAAAAGTTATTTTATATAAATGAATCAGTATAAAACAGATATTGACGATGATTATCATAATCGTATTATCAAAGACAGAAATAGTATACCAGAATTGATTTTCTTTAAAGAAGATATAATCGATTTATTAGATCTATTGAAAAAACATAAAGGAACGTTAGAACAGTTTATTGATTCTAATATCGAATTTATCAAATCTTTCAATTTTGACACAATTGTAAAGCTATGGATACTTGAAAAAAAACAGAAATTCGATTTATATTTTTACGATGAATTAGATACACAATTAACCTCAATCACGAAAAAATATAAATTAAAGATTGATTTTCAAATCAAAGATAGAATCGATGATCAATTCTTAAAAGATAAAATAAAAGAATTCAAAGAAAGAGTTGAAAAAAGAGATATTATTCACTCTGTCTTAGATGAGACGATTGAACAATCGCATTCAGACTTTAATAAAACTAAATACCATGTTTATTTAAAAACAGATATCGAAGATACGAGTCTTGAGTATATTTTTGATTCTATTTCGTGTAACGAAAATATACCTTTTTCAATGTTTAAAAATATTTGTAAAATATATAAACCATTCTCAAACCAACCTGAACTCTATGAGTGGTCTAAACAAGAACAACAAAAAATATTACTGAAACTAAAAGGAGAAGAAGAATATATGAATTGTTTTTTGTTCAATGAGAATAATATATTAAATATGGAGGTAAGCGTGAATACCAAATCTTACTTGAATATAGAAAAGATTAAAGAGTACATTAAAATAATCATCACTATTCCATTTGAGTTTTTAGAAGAATCGGATGAACATGATATTGATGGTATTTATCTCTTTCCAAACCAACGTTTTAATAAATTTCTATTAAGTGATATGATCATGAACAATCCATTGATGTCTACCTTTTTAGCAGTGGATGAAAGTGCAAAAGCAAGTACAAAAAAAACAGGATTGCTTTTAAAATTTAGAGGATCTTCTTGTAATATCATCTGTAAAACAGGAGAAAATGAAACAGAAGATCTAGGACCCCATTATATCAGAGCAAGATTAACTAGATTTAAAGATATCGAAACCATCGAATTATTTATATCTATATTGAGTAAATGTTTCACTATATATCATACTTCTCCCAAGAATAAGAAACTGAAAGAATATTATAAAGATCTTTACAACGAGAGAGAATTGTTTAAGATATATACAGATTTTTTAGGGAAATCTTTTGTACTAGAAGATAAAGAAAGAACACAAAAAGAGACTACTAAATTTGAAGATATTGCCCCTGAATTATTTAAATCGAATAATATAGAAGCAAATTATAACAGAGATGTTTGTCAAGGCAAAAAAAGACATCCCCAGATCATAAAAGACTCTACAGACCTTAAAGAATATAGTGATTATATTCTATTCCCAAAAGATTCAGATAAACAATACATTTTTACTTGTAAAGATAACGAAGAATATAAGTATATCGGATTAGCTAAAAATAAACTAGATAATGATCATGAATATCTCCCTTGTTGTTATCTCAAAGAAAAACATAACATAAATAAATATTACTATGATGAAGAAGAACAGTTAGGTAAACAACAGATTATTATAAAAACATTGGATAGATTACTTCCTCGTAATTATATCGGTGAATTGCCTTCTGATATTTCCGTATTTATAAAAAATTTATACCAAATGGGAGAAGAGTTATATAGAAAAGGGGTATCAGATTCAAAACACAGTTTTATCGAATGTATCAAAACAATAACTGAAAAGGAGGTAAAGATCACCGATTTCTCTATCGCTTCTCAAGAAAATCCAGATCTGACATTAGACCAAATGTCAGAATTATTTCATAATCAAGATATCTACTTAGACCCCAAAAGATGGATTCGTTTGCTTGAATATTATTATCAAGTCAATATATACGTGTTTTCCAGACAAGGAAAAAATAAAACGTCGACGTTAATGATCCCTAACCATAAAGGTATTCATTTAAAATATAAAAACAACTATCCCAAAACCGTCTTTATTTTAGAAAATCAAAAAGGTAAAGAAAAACGATGTGAATTAATCGTATTCGAAAAACCAAGCAAGTTTTATAAATATTTTTTTGAAAATCAATCATTCATAGAAGATAAGTTTACACAATTTTATCTAACACCTACCAAAAAACCGTTAATTAAATTTACAAATCACCCCCCTCTATATCAATATAAATCTCAGATACTTGATTCTTATAAAAAAACAAGATGTTTAATCACAACTAATGATGTATATCTATTATGTGACCCAATCCCACCTCTTCCTTTGCCAATTGAATACACAAACGAATATGAAAGCGATATGAAAGCAGTCGAAGAGTTTTTGCAAAAAGAGATTGATTCAATGCAAGATATTAAAGTAGGAATGTTTACTATTAAACTGAAAAGAAAGAAAGAAGATCATTTAGATATATTTTCTAAAAATAAAAAAATAGCTTTTGTATTAGGAGAATTATTTATTTATTTATATTCTACTTTCGTGAATAAAAAACAGTTATCATTAGAAAATGGAAAAGATGTCATCTTATCCATCAAACAATTTATAGATAGTAAAATTGTGGTAGAAAATAAAGAATATGATTTACCTCATTCTGTTATCATTCCAAAGATTAAAAAACTAGTTGTCAAAGATAATGAGACGTTAAAACGTCTTATCTGTTTACTACGTCTACGTCTGATCAACAACGAACAACAAGTCAAAAACTACTTTAAACAAAAAGAACTCTTCCAGTATTATAAAGAGATAGAGAACTATTCATCTCATTTCAATACTTTTTTGGTAAATCATAAGAACATTAATAAAATTCTATCATTTTCAAACATGATATACAAAACAGTCCAGTCTTTGTCTAAATATTTTTTATTACATCGTAAACAGATTTATATCGTCGAGCAAGTAACTGAATTAAGTGATGATCATCTATTTATATACGACGAGCATTTGAATTTATTAGAAGAGAGACAAGTAACAAAAGAGAAAAAACTTCACGTGATTAAGTATCAAGATAGATACCAAAAAATGGTTCTTATTTCATCCTAGCTTTATATTTATAATGATTTAATTCAGCAAGTATTTCATCTCTCAAAGTAGCCAAATCGCTATTTCCTTTTTTTTCAACTAGTTCTTGTAATTCTTCTACTAAGAAGTGGTTGAATTCGGTGAAATATTCATCCAAATTAATTTTTTTTAACACAATTTTATCAACAGTTAAAGAGTAGCGAGTGAGATATAATTCAACGAATTTATCAATCAGTTCATCTAATTTTTCATAGAATTCGCCGGATGTTACGTGTTGGTTATAATTTTTTGATTTCCAATGATAAATTCTAATGTTTTGTTGAAAATATAAAAATTTATGAATCATTTATTATTTATTTATTTTTTTTTTTCTTTTAATAAAATGGATAAGAAAAAAGTGTTATGCGTTGTACTCTCTATCACATTATATATCGCTTTAATCGGAGCTTTGAACTGGGGTTTCCAAGCTTACGGAATGAATTTAGTAGAATTAGCTGTTGGTAAAGATAATAAACTCGGATTAGACATTGTTTATTACACTGTCGCTGTCTGCGGTTTAGTCGCTGGTGTGTTGTACACTATGTATTTATTAAAGAAAAAAGACGACTCCTCTTAAAATTGAAATAAAAACATAAATAAAACAAATAAATAAAATGAGAATTTTATTTATTGGAGACCCTCATATAAAAACAGACAATCATGATGAAATTAATATTCTTCTTTTACAACTAGAAAGTATCTGCGAAGAACAAAAAGTAGATCGAATTATTATCGGAGGTGATTTAATGCATTATCATGAAAGAATATTCACCCAAGCATTAAATAAAACACTTGAATTTGTCACTAGATTATCTCTTAAATGTCCAGTTGATATATTGGTAGGAAATCATGATATGATCAATAATCAACAGTTTTTGAACTCTAATCATTGGCTAAACGTCTTCCAATCATATCATCACGTAACAGTGATTGATAAACCCATTAAACGTATCTTAAAAGATTTTGTTTATCTATTATGTCCTTATGTATATCCAGGACGTTTTATTGAAGCATTAGAAACACTTGGAGAATGGAAACAATGTAATATGATTTTCGCACATCAAGAATTTAAAGGATGTAAAATGGGAGCGATTGTATCAACAGAAGGAGATGACTGGAAAGCAGAATACCCCCAAGTAATAAGTGGTCATATCCATGACAATCAAACTGTGAATAATATATATTATCCTGGTTCTCCTTTACAACACGCTTTTGGAGATACGGATAAGAGAGTTGTTTGTATCATTGAAAACGGTGATATCCGAGATATCGAACTAGATGTTCCTAAAAAAAAAATGGTAAAAACATCCATCAAAGACTTGTCTGCTAACATAAAATCGTCTGTATTATCAAACTGTCTTAAAATTAAATTAAAAGCAACTGTAGAAGAGTTTAAGATTTTTAAACAGACAAATGAGTATAAAGATTATGTAGATAAAGGTGTAAAAATACAATTGGATAAAATAGAAAGTAAAGATATTCCGCAATTACAAGAAACTTCTTTTCAGTCGATATTGTATCATTTAATAGAATCTGACGGTGATTCTTTGTTGAGAAAAATATATAATGAAATAAAATAAAAAAAAAATATTTATTATAAATGTCAAAGTATAAAAACGTCACATTTATAGACGATTTATTTGACGCTGATGCTTTAATGCAAAATACAGATATGGAAAGAGACTCGTTAACAAACCAAATCCAAAATAGACATATCAGAAAACATCACAATTACCAAGAAAACCCATCTCCTGTTCAGACTTATATACCCCAACATCAGCTTCCACCTCAACTTCCTCAGCCAGTTTATCAATATAGTCCTCCCGTATACCAACCATACGATAATATCATCGATTCTCATTTATCTTGTATGACGATAGCCAATCACATAAAAGATTGCCCAATCTGTTCACGATTCTATAACCCAAACGTCTCTATGTACATCATATGTATTGTTTTATTAATTATCGCGTGCGTATTCTTACTAAAACGAGTCCTCGAAAAATCTTAATTTAAATAACATTTGGTATTTAAATATGACTTATAATTCGATCGTTTTATCAGGAGGTGGACTAAAAGGGTTCGGTTTATTAGGAGGGTTACAATATCTAATCGATAACAAACATCTTGATAATATCAAGTATTTTGCAGGAACAAGTATCGGAGCTGTCATCTGTTATTTCATAGCAATTGGATATAGTCCCGTTGAAATGGTGATTTATTCAATTACAAATAAAGTATTTGATTCGTATGATATAAAAAATATAAATTCTATTTTGGCAGGAGATGGCATCTACGATTTCTCTATTTTCTTAAACCATTTCGAAAAAATGACAATAGATAAAATTGGCTATTTACCGACCCTTTTAGAACTTTACGAAAAAATAGGTAAAATATTATATATATGCACTTATAATATCACCCAGAAAAAAAAAGAGTATATTTCTTATCACAATTATCCTGATATGAGTTGTATAGATGCAATCAAAATATCTTGCAGTCTCCCTTTTATTTTTAATGATTGTATTTATAAAGAAAACTATTATATTGATGGAGGGTTTGTCGATAACTGTCCTTTCACTACTATTTTAAACTATGAAGATGCCAATATCATCATTTTTAATATCATCCAAAAAAATACAGAAGATTTTTATACAAAAATCATTGATAAGTTTTATACTATATTAATGATCCCTATCAATGAATTACAAGATTTACAATTTAAACATTTAACAGATAATTGTAAATTAATTACACTTGAACTAGAACCGAAATTGTACGAATTTAATATTAGTAACTCTGAAAAACTTGAACTTTTTTCAAGTGGCTATAACTCTACAAAAAAACATTTAATAAACTAATTAATCCATTTAAAGCTGTTTTCAATAAGTAAAATGTTGAGAAAACCGGTTATTCAGATAACTAAACTTTTTACAGATAGACCATCTGCTAGAACCAAACGTTTTCCAAGAATGCCAAATATGTATCTAGAACTAATCGAAAATAAAAGTAAAATCAAACAAAATCTTGTAAATCAAGAATATGTCCCCGAAAAAGAATATAAAAAAGAGAAATTCGAAGAAAAGAGTGATAGGAGTATAGAAAAAAGTGAAGAGAAGAGTAGAGATAAGAGTGATGAAAAGACAGAAAAGAGAGAAAAGAGAGAATACAGTGATGAAGTAAAAAATAATAGTAATAAGAGTGTTGAAAAAAAAGAAAGGAAAGAAAAAGAAAAAGAAAGTAGCGATGATAGTGTGAAAGAAGAAGAAGAAGATGATGGTTTATCTTCTAGACTCAAAGAGTTGATGAAAAATGATAGTGATCACGAAAAAGATAGAAAAGATAAAGAAGAAGATGATAAAGTATACAATGCTCCACGTCTTTCTGAAATATCAGGAGGATCTTTCTTACCAAAAAAAGTAATGAATGATGTCTCTAATCATTCAAATGATGAAGATCTAAAAAGAGAGTTATTGTTTAAGTTTGAATTACTTAAAAAATCTTATAAAAATGTAACTATACCTGAATTCACGATACATAGCGACTATCAAACAATGCAACGTATTTATGATACAACCATTCGTCAAGTAAACATTGATAGTAACATCGATACTTATAAAAGTTATCTCATTACAGGATTTTATATTACAGAATTTGTACTCGGATACTGGTTACAATTCGATATGCAAGATTTTACTAAACAACAGATTGCCAATATGAACAAGTATGAACACTTATTGATAGAATTAGGTGAAAAGAACTACGTTCCAGAAGGTAGCAAATGGCCTGTTGAGATTAGATTGCTATTTACTATATTGATCAACGCTGCTATTTTTATTATCACGAAAATGGTCATGAAAAAAATAGGAGGCAATTTGTTTGGAATGATGGGTGAAGATACCCAGAGTGCTCCAAAAAGAAGAATGAGAGGTCCAGATATTAATTTAAATTAAAAAAAAAAATCTTTTAATAAAATATGTCAATGTCGTTACAAGATTATAAAAAAAAAATTAGTGACGAGGTTGATAAACTTAGTCTTAAAGAATTGAAAGTATCTGCTATGGCTTTATTAGATTGTGAAGATGCTAAAGAGCTTGAAGATTTTTTTAATAAAAAAATCAAAGGTAAAAAAGAAAATACAGGAAAGGACATGGGAAAATTGGCTGAATTAATAAAAGAAGCTCAATTTAATTGCTATGCCTTAGGAAATGATGAAGAAGAAGAAGAAGATGATGAAGAAGAAATGATGCGTTTAGTGGAAGAAAGAAAAAGAAAAATGGAAGAATTAAGAGGAAAGAAGAAGTCACCTAAGAAGGCTTCGCCCAAGAAGGCTTCGCCTGAAAAGTCACCTAAGAAGGCTTCACCTGAAAAGTCACCTAAGAAGGCTTCACCTAAGAAGGCTTCACCTGATAAAGAAGAATCTCTTAAAAAACTAACTTTATCTGATCTAAAAAAGAAAGCAAAAGAAGTCGGATTGACTGGATACTCTAAATACACTTCTTCTAATAAGAATGAATTAATTGAAAAAATTTTAAAAGCTAAAAAGTCTAAGGAATCTTCACCTAAGAAGGCTTCACCTAAGAAGTCTTCACCTGAAAAGAAGTCGTCTAAGGAAGCTTCGCCTAAGAAGGCTTCACCTAAGAAGGCTTCATCTAAGAAGGCTTCTTCTAAAGAAGAAAAAGAATCTCTTAAAAAGATGACTTTAAAAG